>ENA-UOOK01000011-UOOK01000011.1-fermentation-metagenome-genome-assembly--contig:-NODE-11-length-177643-cov-9.160619_pt1 | contig 177643 bp, 148 predicted proteins | sample MGYA00245777_ERZ724023 | MGnify/ENA primary metagenome ERZ724023 (study PRJEB28704, sample SAMN03018312) | fermentation metagenome | biome: anthropogenic terrestrial biome; feature: soil... | reverse complement strand
TGTTCCTGAAAGTGAATCGGGACAAGAGTAAGGTTGCCCATGTCAGGGAAGTCAAGTTCCTTGGCTACTCCTTCTACGTTGTAAAAGGGGAAGGCAGACTGCGGATACACCCCAAAAGCGTTGCCAGGATGAAAGCCCGTATTAAGGAGTTGACATCAAGGAGCAACGGCTGGGGTAATGACCGGAGGAAGGAAGCACTGAGCCGGTACATTAAAGGCTGGGTGCAATACTTCAAGCTGGCAGACATGAAGAAGCTGCTGATAAGAGTTGATAAGTGGTATCGCCGGAGGCTACGCATGGTCATTTGGAAACAATGGAAACGGATAAAGACCAAGTTGGCCAATCTCGTTAAGCTGGGCGTTAAGAAACAGAAGGCTTACGAGTGGGCATCCACAAGGAAAGGCTATTGGCACATCGCTGGTAGCTATATCCTCGACACGACTATTACTACTGAGCGTCTCGGCCTTGCTGGCTACGTCTTCTTTTCGGACCACTTCTCCAAGGTGCAAGTTGTATCTTAAGGAACCGCCGTATACGAGACCCGTACGTACGGTGGTGTGAGAGGTCGGAAAATGAAATAGGAGGAAACCTATTTCATTTTCCTCCTACTCGATTTTTGAAAACTGGTTGCGAGGTTTACCGTTCGTGTAAAAGAAATGAGCCCGGCGAATCGGGCTCATTTTGTGTCCGCTTTAGTGGCGGATCTGGGGGGAAGAACTGCTTCATACAGACATGGCTTTATCGAGAAACAGAAACTACCATATCTATCCACAAAATTACTCAAATGATGATCCGGTGATACAAAAGAATAACATCAACTTACAAAACGTCAGCCTGAGGCTACAGAAGCTCCGTGAGATCCAACAGAACCCTATCGTCCGGTGAATCTGCTTATGAATTCATACTTGTAGGAATCGCTCAGAAATGCCTTCAGTCCCTCAGACAGGAGAATCTCTCCCTGCCTGCTGTATCCTGTAACATGTTCAAGATTGATGAGGTATGAGTGGTGCACCCTGAGAAAATTCTGATCCTCGAGCAGACCAACAAAATGTTTCAGATTCCGTGAGCTGACAACCTTCCTGTTTCCGGAAAGAAGAAAATTGGTACAATAGCCGTCAGCCTGGCACATGATGATGTCGGGGACCCTGAGAACATCAAAGCCTTTTATGTTAGGAATAATAAGGGTTGACTGCCTTGTTGAACTGCTTTTGATATTATCGATCAGTGAGCTGATAATCTCTGCACTGATTCCCGGGGTTGTTGCCGACCTGACCCTCGCTACGGCATCAATCAGCTCATCAATTTTCACTGGTTTCAGCAGGTAGTCCAGCGCACTGAACCTAAAGGCTTTAATTGCATATTCCGAATAGGCAGTGACAAAAATGACCTTGAATTCAATTTTCTCGAACATATTCAGAAGGTCAAAACCTGTTCCGTCCGGCATCTCAATGTCAAGGAAGACGAGGTCCGGGGTTGTCTTCTGAATGGCACTCCAGGCCGTCTTCACGGAGGAGGCCATCGCCACAACCTCCACCTCGGGGCAATAATCCTTAAGGTAGTTGGATATTACATCTCTTGCCAGTTTTTCGTCATCGATTATTACAGTCCGTATCATATCATTGCGGTCAGGATTGGGATAGGTCAGTTACATGTTTCGGAATTCCGGTTATGGTGCGAGGGGAAGCTCTATTTCAACCCTGGTGCCGGTCTCGATTTGGCCAGGATGCAGATCGGAAATGGTAATCCGGTAATCAGTCTGGAGCAGGTTGTTAATGATTTTCATCCTCTCTGTGGCCAACGAAATTCCTCTCGATTTTTTCGTGAACGTGCTGTCTTTCATGGCTTCGGAGCGAGCCCTGCCGACGCCGTCATCCTCAACCACACACAGCAATCCGGATCCGCTCATCTTCAATGCCACGGTTATCATCCCCTTGCGTCCGCTCAGTCCCATTACACCGTGCCATATGGCATTCTCAACAAAAGGCTGGATCAATCCCGGAGAAATCCTGTAATTTTCTGTTTTGACATCCTGATCAACTTTGATTGAATAGTCAAACTTATCACCAAATCTCAGATGTTCAATCTTAAGGTAATCTTCCAGGGCATCAATCTCCACACTCAGTCTGACAAAGTCTTCATTCATGTTATTAAGGACGGTCCGTATATGTTTGGAGAAGTCAGAAATGTACCTGTTGGCTGACAACCGGTCATTATTTGAGATGAAGTAGTTGATCGAATTAAGTGCATTAAAGATAAAATGGGGATTCATCTGTGCACGGAGTGCCTGCTGACGCAGCATATCCCTTTTCTGACGTTCCCTCAGATTCCTCTGTTTGAGAATTGTCCAGGTAATAACAAAGAAAAGTGTAAGCAGAATAAGCGGCAGGATTACCCGGAAGAGAGTGGTCTGGTAGAAGTAGGGCTTTATCCGTATTGTCAGCATCCTGCTGTTACTCCATGAGCCGTTGATATCCGTTGCCTCAATCTGAAGATTATACCACCCCGGGGAAAGGTTTGAAAAATTTATGTTTCTGTCATTATGGTCTGTATAGTACCAGTTACCCTCATCGCCGCCAAGTCTGTACCTGAACCTGGTCATCTCCGGATTACGGTATTCGGGTACCACAAAAGAGAGATGAAAGTTGTCGTCGCCTTTACGAAGGAAAACTGTATCGGTCATGTAAACAGGCCTGTCGAGTATGCGTTTCAGTGCCGATACCTCCAGCTCGGTGATGATGATCTGCTGTCTTGGCATTCCCTTTGGTTCGCCAAGTACTTCAGCCGGATCAAATTCAACAGCACCACCAACACCTCCGAGAATGAAGGTGCCATCTTCATTTACCCATGATGCATCTGAATTGAATTCGTGGATCATCAGTCCGTCATTTTTACCAAATAATCTTATAAGCCCTGTAGCCGGATTGATTACCGACAATCCATCGTTGGTTGAGACCCAGATCTTCCCGCCCCTGTCTCTTAAGATACAGTACGTTGTGTTGTTCGACAGGCCGGCAGCAGTTGTGTAGAACAATTTTCTGCCGGTTTCCGGGTCATAGTTACATACTCCTGCCCCGAGAGTTGCTATCCAGAGCGTACCGTCCTCGCCATTGCATATATCCTCCAGGTTAGTCATTCCTTCCAGCATTTTCACTGAAGAATAATCACCCGTTCTAAGGTTGTATCTCAGAAGGTAACTATGGCTGCAACCGGCCCAGAGGGTGTCGCCACTGCGATGGAAGGTGAAAATGTTAATTGTATCGCCAATTGAAAGAAGTTGTTCTGTCTTTTTTGTGAAAGGATCATACCTCATTATTCCATCATCAGCAAACAGAATCCTGCCCTGGTCATCATAGCAGGTGGTGTGCATGGTTTTTCCCGGATAGTGATATTCTGCCTTCCCGGTTGCCAGATCATAATGAACCAGTCTCCTGAAGAAGTATCCGATCCACACAGACCCAGTATCAGGAAGGAAAGACCTGGGATGCCAGAGTTCAGTGATCTCCCTGTCATTCAGTATGAACTTTCGTTCAGGTACACCGGTGCTGTCTATCCGCATGAGGTAATTCCTGTCCCTGGCGGCAATCCACAGGGCGCCCTGGTCGTCTTTTGCCAGGCCAAATACATTGAGTTGGCCGGTCTCCTCCCGGAAGGGATTAATGTATCTGAATTCATGAGGAGTGAACACTACCTTGACCACGCCTGCAGGTGTGCCGCCCTTCCATGAATGTGATAGCCAGAGCAATCCGGGATCATGCATCAGGTAAGTTGAGGGAAGACCGCAGACTTCAGGCGGTATTGTAAACAGCGAGTCCCTGTCAGGGAAACAGATGTAAAGGCCGGTGTCATGATTGTAAAAGATCACTGGCCGTTCACCCGCAAACCTGATTTTTCTTACGTCTCCGCTATATTCAATAAAACGGTTCTTGTCCTGGTTATAAAGGAACAGGCCGGTCAGGGATGCGAGCCACAGGTTTCCGAGGGTGTCACGGACCATATCCGCATATCCGATTTCTCCGAAAAAAGTGCCTATCCTGCCGGGCAGCCTTTCTATCGGGCTGAAGGTCTTTATGGCGGCGTAATGGTCACCGGTAGCCTGATCCGTAACCAGATTCAATTTCAGGACATCGGACCTGGTAAGCCACGGTTCATTATCCCGGTCGAACAGAATGCGGACACTGAAGAAGGCAAGGTCAAGATTGTCATCCGGGTTGTTTCTCCAGGGAAAAAAGATGGTCTCTTTTGATGACGGGTCATACTTCAACACCCCCTTACGGAGCACAAACCACATATAACCGTCCGGGCCCGGAGAGAAACATATCAGGTCACTTACCGCGTATTTTCCCAGGCTCCTTACCCTTGAGAATTCTTCAGTGGCCCGGTTGAACAGTGCAAGCATCCCGTTGTCGGTTGATATCCACAGGTTGTCTTTATGGTCGATGGAAACCTGGCTGACTGAGAAGTAGGGGATTGAGGTAGTGTCAGCCGGATCATGAAAATAACTTACAAAGTCGGTTCCGTCGTATCTTGTCAGACCGTCCCACGTTGCCATCCAGATGAAGCCACTGCTGTCTGCCGCAATTGTCCTGACATTATCATGCCCGATACCGTTCCTGGAGTTGTAATGTGTCAGTATATACTCCTGGCCGCTGGCATCAGCGCCAGGACCGGCGAGCAGGATAGTGGTGCATAAAAACAGCACTGTGCGGTATGAAAGACCCATTGGCTGATTATGTATGACAACACAAAAATAGAAAAAAGGAGTTAACAGCCTGCCAGGATTGTTACCTGATAAATACCCCGGTAAGGTTTGTGGCGTGCCTCTCTAATTTACTATTTTTGTCCCACCGGCAAATCATGGAATTCAGGCTAACATCAGATTATACACCAGCAGGCGACCAGCCGGAAGCTATCCGGCAGTTAACCGAGGGGATGATACAGGGAGTGCCGTATCAGACGCTCCTGGGGGTGACAGGATCAGGTAAGACCTTTACCATTGCCAATGTAATTGCCCGGCTTAACAGGCCTGTACTGGTCCTTAGCCACAACAAGACTCTGGCAGCTCAACTTTACGGAGAATTCAGGGAATTCTTCCCCGAAAACGCAGTTGAGTACTTCGTGTCATATTACGACTACTATCAGCCTGAAGCATATCTCCCCGTGACGGATACCTATATAGAAAAGGACCTTTCAATCAATGATGAGATTGAAAAACTCCGTCTCAGCGCTACATCCTCACTTCTATCCGGAAGGCGTGATGTGATAGTGGTCTCTTCCGTCTCCTGCATTTACGGTATAGGCAATCCGGATGATTTCCGTTCCAATACCATTCATGTGATCAGGGGGGCGAAGATCAGCCGGACATTGCTGCTTCGAAAACTTGTTGACAGCCTCTATGCACGAAATGAACTGGAATTCACTCACGGAACCTTCAGAGTCAGGGGCGATACTGTAGATGTTTTCCCGGCCTATGCCGACTTCGCCCTCCGTATAGTCTTCTTTGGAGATGAGATCGAGGAAGTATCTACCTTCGATCCGCTTTCCGGCCGGCCCCGCGATTACCTGGATGAATATGTGATCTATCCGGCGAATCTTTTTGTCACCACCAGGGACCGGATAAACACTGCTGTGTCACTGATTCAGGATGACATGGTATTGCAGGCCAAACACTTCCGTGAAACTGGTCGGCCGGAAGAGGCAAAAAGGATTGAGCAGAGGGTGCAGTATGACCTTGAGATGATCAAGGAGCTGGGTTATTGCAGCGGCATTGAGAATTATTCGAGGTACTTTGACGGCAGAGCTCCCGGTACAAGACCCTTCTGCCTGCTCGACTGTTTCCCGAAGGATTTCATCACAGTTATCGACGAAAGTCATGTCACTGTTCCCCAGATAAGGGCGATGTACGGTGGTGACCACTCGCGTAAACAGACCCTGGTGGAATATGGTTTCCGCCTCCCGGCCGCACTTGACAACAGGCCGCTGAGGCTGGAGGAGTTTGAGGCGCTGACGGATCAGACTATCTTCATGAGCGCCACACCTGCTGAATACGAAATGGAAAAGAGCGAAGGGGTATTTGTTGACCAGGTGATAAGACCTACCGGGCTCCTGGATCCGTCGGTGGAGGTCAGGCCTAGCCGTAACCAGGTGGATGATCTCATGGATGAGATCAGAAAACGCACTGCCAGGAACGAGAGAGTATTGGTTACAACCATGACAAAAAGGATGGCTGAGGAACTCAATAATTACCTCGCCAGGTTTGACATAAAATCGAGATATATCCACTCAGATGTTGAGACCATTGAGCGAGTGGAGATTCTGGAGGGACTCAGGTCCGGTGTGTTCGATGTGCTTGTGGGTGTAAACCTGCTGCGTGAAGGGCTTGACCTTCCTGAAGTGTCACTGGTGGCAATCCTCGATGCTGACAAGGAGGGATTTCTCAGGTCGGGAAGAGCACTGACACAGACGGCTGGCAGAGCTGCCAGGAATATCAATGGCCTGGTGGTGATGTATGCTGACAGGATAACCGGCTCAATGCAGGAGACCATCAATGAGACGAAAAGAAGACAGGCCAGGCAGCTGAAGTATAACTCTGAAATGGGGATAACACCACAGCAGGTGGTGAAGAGGAGCGGCACAATGTTAAAGGGACTCAGCCACAAGGGTGTGGAACTGCATGCCTACACAGGTCCCGTAAATGTTGATGTGGCAGCTGACCCTGTGGTGAAGTACATGTCACGGGAGCAGCTGGAAAAAGCGATTGACAAGACCCGCAAGGCAATGGAGAAGGCTGCTGCCGCGCTGGACTTCATTGAAGCTGCCAGGCTGCGTGATGAGATCGAAGGAATGAGGAGGCTGGCTGCCGAAAGAGGATAGCCTGAAGGCTCAGGTACGAAATGAATTATTCTCCCGTTACATAATGAGAATGATATTCTGACGGGAATAATAACTTTTAATACATATCATTAATTTATGCAGAAAACTGTCAGGGCGATTCTCATCGTGTTCCTCGTAATTGCAGCATGCACCAGGCTCCCTGATCCCGGGCTGGTCGAGAATCCGCGCGTGGTGATACTCATGTATCACCGGATCACGGAGGGTGACGCCGGCAACCTTTATGAGCGTAGTGCAGAGGAGTTCGAAAGGGACCTCCTTTACCTCCGGGAAAACAATATCAGGGTGATAGATTTCAATGAGCTGGAGGCATTTGTCTCCGGGGAGCAGGAGCTCACAACAAATGCAGCAGTGATTACCTTCGATGACGGCGATCATTCCTGGTATACCCTTGCTGCCCCGCTGCTGAAGAGATACAGGATGAAGGCGACATTCTTCCTGTGGGCCTCGAAGGTGGATATGGATTCATTCCTTGGCTGGGAAGAGGTGGAGCGTTTGAGCTGTTACACGCTGGATGGCGGAGTCAGACCATTTTCTTTCGGGTCACATACCATGTCACACCAGTACCTGATGAGTATGAAATCAGCATTTGGTGGCGGCGAAGCCTTCCAGGCATATCTCGATGAGGAACTTGGCGGCTCTAAGGTGCTTATAGACAGACATATATATGGTAGTGTGGAAGCCCTCGCCCTGCCTTATGGTGATGGTTCAGGAGATGAGGACATCATAGCCGGGGCCAGGCGTCATGGTTACAGCTTTATCCGGACATCTGAACGCGACGTGACCGGTATAACAGACGCTGACCTCTTCAGGCTTCCAAGCCTGCCCATGCTTGATGATACTGACCAGGAACTTATCGGAACTTACCTTGGGATTCATTAACTGACACTCCTGCTGACCCTGAAATCCAAATGAGCAAAAGGAAAAAATGCCGGCCGGGAAAGAGTGCCCAATATGTTTCATTGACGAACAGGCCTATAAGTTGATGATCATGCATTAGATTTTGATTAAGAGTTATGAACTTTCTGCAGGTTGGCCTAATTTTGAAAAGTGTTAATAACTTGAGCGAATTGTTTTAGATTGGGAAGAACTAAATAATGGAAAAGCCAACTGACTTAATCATCGGGAAGACGCCAAAGACGCCACAGATAGAGCTGAAATACGGCAGCGGCGAGCTTTCACTCACAGGCAGATCACTGCCTGAAAATGCCACCAGGATCTATGAACCTGTGCTACACTGGGTGAGCAATTACGTGATTCAACCACAGCCGGTCACAAACCTCAGGCTCAATGTCGAATATTTCAATACAGCCTCTTCGCTCTGGATTTCGAAGATTATTAAAACCCTGACCCGGATAAACAATCCCGATTACAGGCTTATAGTCCATATATATATTCCGCTCGAGGAGTATGATGACATGAAGTTGTCAGCAGATGTCCGGGATTCTTTCAATCCAATCACCGAAATCCTCCAGGATTCCATTCCGGAGGTGAGTCTCAAGCTTTACGCCACTGACGATACTTCCAGAGTCATACGTGATGCCCTGGTGTTATTTTAGTAGACCGGTCTGGTGAGATTGTTATCCTGACGGCATAAATCTAAATTTTAATCCCAGCATTTCGGAGATTGGTCAAAAGCACTCCGCTTTTGACTAAACCAGTTACTCAGGTTGTCAGTTTGCCGTTTGTGTAAGCGAACTGCCTAAACTACTTGACGAAGCCTTTTATTATATCTTCAAGTGTCCGTAAAATGAGCACTTGCGATTTGTTTTCATGGTTTTGCCCTGGTAAATTTGATGTGAAAATCAATCGACAAGGCAATGAAAACAACAGCGGTTTTCAAGATTGTAAGCATGATTATTCTCTGCGGATTCAGCTTCTTCCGTTACATGAGAAGAACCGGGTTATCCGGAGGGCCCGGTCTTATAATTTTGTCTTCGCATGAGGGGTCTAATTACGGCCGGACCGACCTGAGCCAGGCAAGGACACTCATAAGCCTTCGGAGACTTGACCTGATCAAGCATCTTGAGATGTTCGTCAGCTCCCTGGTGAGGTTGTTGCCACCTGAAACAAGCTTCGTAGGTTGCTTTGCCCACCCGGGGAACTCAGCCCCTGAAGGACAGCATACGGGCAACATAAGGCTTTTTCTGTCAAGTCTCATACATCACTCTCCGGCATACCGGAGAGAACTAAACCGTGACCGGGTCTCGGCAATACTGGATAGTTGTGGCCTTGTGGTTAATGACATGAAGGAGCTGAACGGACTTACCTATTTTCACAGCACTAAAAAAATCAATTAAATACTGAACCAACAATTAAGAACTGCGATGAAAACCTATTACCAGATTTCTTCGGACGTAACCGGGAAGGTGCTCCTGAGAAGAAGAAAAATTGCCAAGGCGCTTCGATGGTGGCTGAATGAAAACGGCTATACATATAAATACCTGTTCTATTCGGTATGATCTTTCGCGGGTTGCATCGGTGATGACCACCGGCCGTCCGGCGGAATAATAACATGTATCAAAACGGAAATGACATGATAATCAAAAAAGTATTGCTCCCATTCATATTAGTGCTCATGGCTTCAAGCAGTACTACAAACAAATCTGCCACTGAACCTGATGAAGACCGTCTTTATGTCACCCGAATGTATATAGGTGACTACCAGGATTACAGGCATACGGCGCCTGCCCGGTTTGGAGATCCACACCTCATATGGGTCAAGACCTCCCGTGACAGCACCTTCGGAAAGATTTCTGCCTACAGCAAGAAATGTGGTTTCCACGAAGGCGACCGGCTGTATCTGCGAAGGCAGTATGTCACCCCGGGGATCTATGGGTATTGGATTTATCAGATCGAGAATGATTCTTCTGTCTTCTATCGTGTTTGTGAATACCAGAATGACCGGAAGGTTCTGGTTCAGAGTTGGTACTGATTCTTCCCGGTCCTGACCTGCTGCCGGAGGTGTGTGCCTGCAGCTTGTTATCTCAGCTTCTTCTGGTAGCTGTCGCGGTAAACCCTGTTAATGCCGTCGGCTCTGATATTTCCCTTCTGAAGAAGTGTATTCTTCATGTCATTGGCTGAATCACTGTATGCAGGGCAGACTGACCGGTTGCATGAGGCCAGCATTAGTACGGCAAGGGCAAAAAAAATTAATTTCTTCATTGCTACGAATTTAGCAAATCCCCTCGGTTAAATCAAAAGTTGCCGGACAGTGCTTAATTAGTTTCAATCCTGCCCGTAATAATTTCTTATTTTTGTCTCTCCAGTGAAAATACTTATCTGTTATGCCCCCGGGAGGCATTTATTCAGCCATATGCTCTTCAGGTGCAATTACGGTTATACTACAATTCATTCTGTCAACTTATAAAATACCCCGATGAACAAGATCCACCTCATTTGCATGTTACTGCCGGCAGCATTTCTGGTTACAGTCCCGGAAGCTCACGGCTGTACAATCATTGCTGCCGGGAAAAAGGCCACGGCAGACGGTTCAGTACTTATTTCCCATACAGATACCGGTCCTGATTCGAGAATCTTCTATGTTCCCGGCCGGACCTTCAGGGCAGGGGAGCAGGCTCCCGTTTACTGGGGAATCCAGGATGCCGGCCGTCCGCTCATGGACGACGGTGAAGTGCTTGGATACATTCCGCAGGTGATGAAAACTTACGGTTATTTCCATTCTGCTTACTCGCACATGAACGAGGTGCAGCTGGGCATCGCCGAGAGCACTACAGCACAGCGGCCCGGGCTGGTGTGTACCCGTGCGGGAGGGAAGCAGATCATGACAATAGAGCAGGCAATGATCTTTGCCCTTCAGCGATGTGACAGGGCGAGGGAAGCGGTACTGCTTATCGGCGACCTCATGGTCCGTTACGGCTTTCTGCCTTCGAGCGGCGACGGTTCGGAGACCCTTGTCATTGCTGACACTGAGGAGGCATGGGTATTCGAGGTCTTCGGGGTAGGTAACGGTTGGGAACCGGGTACAGGAAAGCCCGGGGCTATCTGGGCTGCTCAGAGGCTGCCCGATGATCAGGCGACGATGGTGCCCAACTGGAGTATAATAAAGGAGATTGATGCCACAGACAAGGAACAGTTCCTGGTTTCTGACAACTACAGGCAGGAGGCAATTGACCGGGGGTGGTATGACCCGGCCTCCGGTAAACCATTTGTCTGGCAGGAAGCATATTCACCTCTGCCCGAGGAGTATGCCACCAGCCGTTTCTGGCTTTTCTACACCACCTTTATGCCCGACCTGAAGCAGTGGCCTGACAGGAAGCTTGACCCGGCCAATCCGTACAAGGGGATGCAGCCCTACTATCAGGTGGTGGAACCTCTCTCACTCTACCCGTTTGCAGCTGTTCCCGGGAAGAAGATTTCAGTGCAGGATGTGATTGCCTTCCAGCGCTCAACCTTCGAGGGTACTATTTACGATATGACCTCCTACCCGGAGTGGCTGGTGCCAGACGGAAAAGGAGGGTATGTGAAGAGCCCGCTGGCTACTCCATTCCCCGGAAGTGAAATGCGGAAACTCATCAAACAGACCTACCGAAGGCCGGTAGCCCGGCACCGTGGACACTACGGGATGGTGATGCAACTGCGCGACTGGCTGCCGGATGCCATCGGCGGGGTATACTGGGTGTATCTTGACAATCCTTATTTCAGTCCCTATGTTCCCATATACGCCGGAAACCTCTCCGTGGCAGGCACCTACAATATTTACGATCCGGAGAAGTATGACGAACGATCTGCGCGCTGGGCGATAGATTTCGTAGATAACCTTGCCAATCTTCAGTTCAGGGATATTGCTGCTGATGTGCGTGCGGTGAGGGATCCGTTCGAGGCGGAGATATTTGCCGGGCAGGAGAAGACTGAGGAGGAAGCTCTCGGGATATACAAAAAGGATCCGGCAGCGGCCCGGAAGTTCCTGACAGAATACTCTGACGGAAAAATGAACCGGGTTACCGAAATGTTCCTGGAACTCCGTGACCAGATAATTACCCGGTACACCAATAACAGGGAGTAGCTGTACCTGAAAAGCCCGTTCAGGGTAGCCGGGATTACGCTCTCTTTGTTCGCGTGATCCCGTGTGGGGAGGTGACAAGAGCAGAAAAACCCGCAACGAGCATGGCTCATTGCCGGTTTTTTTTCTGCTCAGTCGGGATGCCGGGATTTGAACCCGGGGCCCCTTGCCCCCCAGACAAGTACTCTAACCGGGCTGAGCTACATCCCGTGCTTTTTAAGCGGTGCAAAATTAATTAACTATTCCGGTTTTGCAAAAAAAAAGCTGAACCCTGCTCTCCGGCATAAAAATTGAATTCTGACCCACCGGTGAAATATTTATATTTGCTGATCCTTTAAAATCGTTATCATCTCACAATAAAGAATCATGAACCAGGTCAATCGCCGTAACTTCCTCCGCCTGGCAGGCGCAGGAGCAGCCGCCTTTGCGGCAGCACCGGCTGCTCAGGCCATGGGAGCTGTCCCAGTTGCTAATGTAATGAACCCTGAAACAGCAGGTCAGCAGACACAGCAGGGCAAGCCCGACACGAACATAGCTGATGCGGCGAAGGTGCTGCGAAAACCGGGATCAATGCCCGGAATATATCCGGGGCGCGTGGCCCTGGTGAAAAACACCCGTTCAGTTAAGGATAACCTCATCGTGGAACAGGAAGTTTATGACATGATAGCCCGCTCAATGCTTGAACTGACGGGTGAGAAAAAACTGAAGAAGGCCTGGAGAAAGTTTGTCGGACCCGGTGAAAGAATCGGTCTTAAGGTCAACCCTGTGGCAGGCAGGAGCCTCAGTACAAGCCACGAGGTGGTCAGAGCGGTGATAGCCCAGTTGGAGGAGAGCGGTATCAAAAGGTCACAGCTTACCATATGGGACCGTCGTGAGTTTGAGCTGACTGACGTTGGATTCACGGCGGAGAACTACCCGGGAATACGCATTGTCGGCACCGAGCAGATGGACAAGGATGGCCTCTATTATGGCAAGGACGGCAAGCTGTATGGCGAGCATATGATTGACCGCGACTGGTATTACTGGGCTGATGTAGAAGGCGAATATGATGAATATACCATGCCCTACATGGTCAACGGAGGCAAGTATTCATACTTTACCAAAATTGTTACACAGGAGCTTGACAAAATCATCAACATCCCGATACTTAAAAATGCCGGAATGACTGTGACGCTGGCACTGAAAAACCTTGCCTTCGGGTCGGTCTCCAACACAGGCAGGCTGCATGCAAAGCTATGGAACGAGACATGCGCCCAGGTATGTGCATTTGCGCCTCTGCGTGACAAGGTTGTACTGAACATTGTTGACGGCATCAAGGGATGCTTCAATGGAGGACCCGGAGCAAATCCGCAGTTCTTCTGTGACTACCACGCCATTATCGCCGGTTCCGATCCTGTTGCGGTTGACCGTATCGGATATGATATCGTTATATCAAAGAGGATTGCTGAGGGATTACAGAAAGCTGGTACACCACAGGGACTGGAGTTCATGCTGCAGGCTGAAAGGTTGTCACTTGGCGTTGCCGACAGGGAGAAGATCGAGCTGAAGGAAGTAATACTTGGATAAAACTACCCGATGTTTACATTCAGAATGAGTTCAGGAAAATTTCTTGCAGCTGCAACAGCAGCGCTTATAACGGTTGCTGCCGGAGCACAGTCTGTATTGGTGCCCCGTGCCTTATCCGGGATGGATGGAATTGAGTCGGCACAGAGCCGGATTTTTACCGAGACATCTTTGTATGGTTACATAAACGGTGGTGCTGAACTGTACCTGGAGTACGGTTTTGATACACTGTTGGTCACTGAGCTGGTGGTTGAAGGCAGTGACATCAAGGCTGAAGTTTACCGGATGAAGGATCCTGAAGCTGCGTTTGGAATTTTTTCCGTTTCACGTTTCCGTTGCAACGGAGGTGCGAAACTGACGGAGCACTTGTGCCGGTCGGCATACCAGCTGCAGTTCTGCAAGGGACCCTTTTATATAAGCATAATCAATGATACCGGCAGTGATGATGATCAGAGACGCTCATCTGACCTGGCCAGGCTGATGATCGATAATATTGAGGAGCCGTCATTTGATCCGGGTAGTTTCTATAATGAAGCCCTCGATGAGGATACCATGCGGGGTGCGGTACTGGTCAGGGGACCTCTCGGGATCTATAACGGTATTCCGGGACTGTCTGAACAGCTTGCCAGGGCATCCGGTTACAGTGCCCTCCTGATCAGGCTGGGTACGGATACCATCGCTTCCATGAAGTTCAATAGTGACCTCGCTGCAGAACAGTTCCTTCATGACAGCAAGATCCTGCCTGGCTCCGGGAAGAGTGCAGTTTGCAGTGATTCAACTGTTTCAGTGGTTTCGCCAAGACATATTATTATTACTTTTTGACATCGGTTTCATTAATTTGCTATTTTTGTCGTCTTAAAACAGAAAATAGCAACATGCAATTTTTTAAACCGCTTGAGACAGGCAGTGAGGAGAAGAAGGCTGCCACAGCCACGGAAAAAGTAAGATGTCTTATTGTAGGTTCAGGACCGGCAGGATACACTGCAGCCATATATGCTGCCCGCGCGAACCTTAAACCGTTACTGTACACCGGCTTGCAGCAGGGAGGTCAGCTTACTACCACCACTGAGGTTGAGAACTTCCCGGGGTATCCTGATGGTGTCACCGGTCCTGAAATGATGGAAGATCTGCGCAAGCAGGCTGAAAGGTTCGGAACAGAGATACGGTTTGGAATAGCAACATCGTCAGATTTCTCAGGTAAGCCTCTGAAAGTCACCGTTGACAGCAGCGTGGAGATAGAGGCAGATACTGTAATAATCGCAACCGGCGCCACAGCCAAGTACCTGGGTATACCTGCCGAGACGAAATATGCCGGCATGGGTGTTTCAGCGTGCGCTACCTGTGACGGATTCTTCTACCGCGGAAAGGACGTTGCAGTGGTCGGGGGTGGTGACACTGCCTGTGAGGAGGCAACCTACCTTGCAGGCCTCTGCAGGAAGGTATACATGATTGTAAGACGTGACGTGCTCAGAGCAAGCAAGGCCATGCAACAAAGGGTGATGAATACACCGAATATTGAGATACTCTGGAAATGCCAGATTGAGGACCTTTACGGAACGCAGGGTGTCGAGGGTGCTGTCGTCGTCAGAGGCAGGGGAACACCTGAAGAGGAGAAATTCAATATCAACATTGACGGATTCTTCCTCGCTATAGGGCATACACCGAACTCGGAAGTGTTTAAACCATGGATAGAAACCGATGAGACAGGATACGTCATCACTGATCCGGGATCAACACGCACACGTGTACCGGGGGTGTTCGCTGCAGGCGATGTGGCTGACAGAGTCTACAGGCAGGCAGTAACTGCTGCCGGAAGCGGTTGCATGGCGGCAATTGATGCAGAAAGATATCTTGCCGGACTGGGACAGGGAATTTAAATACATATAAAGGGGAAACAAACGCTGAACATGCGAAATTTTAAAAAGACATTTCATATAAATGCGGAACCATCTGACATTTATGCTGCACTGACAAATCCGTACACCATTGAGCTTTGGTCGGGTTACCCGGCGATAATGCCTTCAAAGGCAGGGGAGGAGTTCAATATGTGGGACGGGGATATATGCGGTCGGATAATTGATCTTGTGCCGGACAGGAAGGTTGTGCAGGAGTGGTACTTTGGCGATCGTGAGGTTGATTCACAGGTTACAATCACAATCAACGGCAATGGAGGCGGAGCAGCGGTAACCGTTGAACACACCAACATCCCGGTGGAAGACTACCAGAATATTGCAGAAGGCTGGAACGAGTATTACATGGGTGCAATCAGGCGATTTTACAATCCCAATTTCTGACTCTTAAGTATATCAACCACATCTTCCAGACCGCCCGTTATAAGATCTGATATACCGGTGTAGCATTTCGTCCTTGACTTTGCGGTGACCACCTCGGCCCATCGCGGGACCCAGTTGAGCATTTCATCGCTGATGAACCGGATAATATCTCTTCCTATCATTGCCCTTATCTCAAAGTCGTCTTCCGTAAGATATTTCTCAAGGAGAAGGTTAGTGAACAGGAGTTGTATGCCCAGGTGATCCGGAGCCATGTCACCCTCATCAGCCCTGCTGTAGCCGTAACGTTGATAGAAGCTGCACAGTTCGTTGTGATGCTCGTCAGCAGGCTGGTTTCTGTTGACCCAGTGTGATGCTGCAGGGAAGGCTTCTGCATTGCCGTTTCCGGCAAGCAGTGACTGGTAGTTATCGCTGACGGCGAAGCTACATTGTTGCTTCCCCGGGCAGGGGGATTTGAGAAGCAGGGTGGCCCTGGCAAATCTGCTGTTATTGCTTGACACCGGCAGATGGCGCAGCAGACCCATATCACAAAGATGAGGCAGTCCGCTTTCACCGGGAGCCATTGAGACCGAACTTCCGAGAAAAAGGAAAAGTGAAGTATATGCCTGAAGGAGCTCTTCAGGGGTGTTCATGCTGTTTATGTTTCCAGTCATCAGGTAATCAGGTTGCATAATCCTATAACATGATGACCCTATAAATTGTTCAACTCCTCATCTCTTCACCTTTTCAAGCTCCTCGAGCTCGTCTATGCCAACGCTTTTTGAGAGACTCGCTATTGTTTTAAGGTCAAGATCACCCCGGATAGATACAACAGTACTTCCATGGCCTCCGGTAACCATTACCAGTTCGGCTATCCTGTTGCCGACCTCGCGGATCATAAAGAAGACATTGTCATCCTCCTCCTTAACGGTCATGAGCTCTTCAAATCCGCTGCGCCTGAGCCCGGGCATCAGCTCGGTTGCAAAGTTCAGTCCGGTTTTATTTTCCGCACTGTCAATACTCAGGATCCTTATACCGTTGATCCTGGTGACAAGATTGCGGAACTCCTCATCGTCGTTGTCAATCCTTGCGAGGAGACTGAACATCTTCGATGAGATGTATACTGAGGTAAATCCCTCCTTCCCGTCATACTTCTCAAAGAGGTCATCCACCGGGCTGGTCTGAGCCTGCATCGGGATGACCAGGGATGAAAGAATAAAGGCGATTATTAACGGTCTTTTCATGATATCGTTTGTTATTCTGTTTCTGGGTTGCTTTCCCCGTTACGAAGTTCATCAAGGTAACTCAGCCTTGAAAGGTTTTTGCTCACAAGGTCGTTTATGGTGGAGAGGACGTTCAGCTCCTCCGGTTTTGTTGTTATTGTGCTTACCTGCTCCAATTGAGCAGTGCCGGTATTCATCCGTTCTGAAACGTCAAGCAGGATGCTTCTGACTTCAGCCAGGGCAATGACGGGATCACTGTAGGTATCCCTGACGCTGTGATCTGTCAGAATACTCATCAGCAGCCAGACTCCTGCTGCCACAGCAGCTGCGGTGGTGATCAGGGTGACCCACATCCGTCTGCGGTCCGGTTGGTGTATGGTAATCATTGTCTGGGTTATCTCACTTAGCCTGGCTTCAAAATCTGCCGAAGGTTCAGGTACCCTTTCCGGCTTCAGGGCCAGGTATCCAAACTCATCTTTAAGTGACGCCGGTGACGAGGGGCTGCCCAGGTACTCCCTGAGTATCCGCTCTTCATCTTCCCCGGTCTCGCCCCTGAAGTACTTACCAATCAGTTCTTTTATCTTTGCCTGTTCCATAACTGTAGATTCTTTCCATCTCCTCTCTTACCTGTTTTCTTGCCCTGGACATCACCGTCCGGATGGCAGCAATATTCATTCCTGTTGCTTCAGCTGTTTCCTCGTATGAGTAACCCTCTATGTCTCTCATGATGATGGCGCTCCTGCCGGGTTCCTTCATGCGTGTGACGATTGCAGATACCATCCTTGCGGCTTCAGTTACTTCATGGCTCTTTCCGGTGTCAGTGTCTGCACTTATTATAACCCCGGCTTCGTCAATGTTGCCAATCTGCAACCTCTTTCTTCTCCTGAGGATGTCAATGCAGCAGTTGCGTGTCACCGTTGTGCACCATGCAGCCACACTTGAATAATTCCTGGTCTTGTCCCTTTCTGACCAAAGCTTCATCATGACTTCCTGTACTGCATCTTCTGCCTCCTCCCGGCTGTTCAGGTAACGGAAGGCGAGGGCATAAAGCCTTCGTCCCTCCGGCAAAACATCTTTTCTGAACTCTTCGGGGGTCATCTCTTTCGGAACAGTTCTCCAAAGGTATCAATCCTCTGAAATCTCCAGTCCCTCGAGAATAGCCAACCCTTTACCATTGCTTTCAAAGAGTCTTGAGGCTTCATCCCTTGTGAGATTACCCTCAATCCGGATAACTGCCTCATCATCACCGTCAATGACAAGAAGCATCTCTTTCACAATGTCTCTCTCACTCCTGACCATGAACCTGAGATCTGTATCACGGTTCCTGACTGACATCAGCTCTTCATACCTCCCTCTCCGGATTATATTTCTTATTTCCGGCAGGAACCCCCCGGTTACGGGGAAACTGTCTTTTTCTCTGATTACCAGCCTTATGGATGTGATTTTACTGAGCGGATTGTCAGAATCATCGCTTTCACAATGGCCCAGGAAGCCGAGAAGGCTTCCGTTGATCACAACCGTGGTGTAACCTTCCCTGTCATTGTACTTGTTGAAAAACTCATCGGCTGAAAGTCTCTGCGCTGCCAGTGAAGCAGCAAAAGTAATTACTGCAATTGTCAAAACCATTCTTTTCATGACTGTCCGTTTTTAGTCTGATATTGTTAACTGAATCTATGACGAACAGGGACAAAAATCATTACACAATTTTTCGTCTTTCTGAAAAAGTGTTGATATCTGTTAAAAATTTCAGGAGGGTTCCGGATGCAACAGTGTTATTTTTGCTCGCGGAATTGTAAATAAATTGCCGGGAATGAACCTTCCGGTTTAAAAAGATTAATCAAAACTGAAGATTTGCCAGATGACAGCATCAGAAGCGATTGCCCTGCTGAAGGAACGCGGGGTTGTGTTGCCGGAAGAGATTAGCCTGATAGCAGGGAGTTCTCCATCCGCGGTTTTCTTCAATTCTTCAGCAGAGATTTTTGAAGCATCAATCCCACACCGTGAGGACCTGACATATGAAGTAAGGTACGAGATCCCCGGCAAAGGGGAGGTTGTGGAGGTTATTCTTCACCGTGTCACCAACGGACTCTCTGCGAACTACACGGAACCATACATGAGAAGACGGGACCCTGAGACTATGCTTATCGGAGATGCCCGGCCTACTGACAAGAAGAGGTTTGAGGATGAGTACGGGTACCCGTTTGACATGCTGAAGGCTGAAACACTTGAATGGCTGAAGGGACAGGAGGTAGGCATGTTCCTCTGTTTTGCGGGAAACTATCCCGTCGGGGCCGGCGGTGTGGTTGTCACTCCGCTTAACGCAGCTTTCTTTGCCTTCGGGCTTTCGTTGCTGCAGAGGATTATTTCTATAGATCAGCTGCCTGAGGGATTCAGGGTGGAATCAGTTGCATACGTCGCTCCGCCTTTCCGTCATACACATTTCAACGGGCGTCAGGTGGTTGTTCATAACAGGCTGGAGGGACTGCATGAGATGTTTGCCTATAACCTTTATCCGGGGCCGAGCGCGAAGAAAGGATTTTACAGTGTTCTTCTCGACAAGGGAGAGGAGGAGGGATGGCTTACCACCCACTGCTCAACGGTGCAGGTTGTAAGTCCGTATGACAATATGACAACATTTATGCATGAGGGTGCCAGCGGGGGAGGCAAGAGCGAGATGATACAGAACATGGTGCGTGAACCCAACGGCCAGATCCTGATAGGACAGAATATAATCACCGGAGAGAGGAGGGTCATCTCCATACCACTGTTTTGTTCATTTCACCCGGCAACGGATGACATGGCCCTGTGTCATCCTTCCTACCAGAAGAACAATGGCAAGCTCACCGTGGCAGATGCAGAGAATGCCTGGTTCATCCGTGTTGACGGTATAACCGGTTACGGGGATGATCCGTTTCTGGAGAAAATAACTATCAATCCGGGTGAGCCGCTGCTCTTCCTGAACATAGATACCAGGCCTGATGGTACAGCACTTATCTGGAACCACAAGGAGGATGCGCCGGGAAAACGATGTCCCAATCCCAGGGTGGTGCTCCCGCGAAGGATCGTTCCCGGGGTGATAAACAGACCGGTTACGGTTGATGTCCGCAACTTTGGTGTAAGGATGCCTCCCTGTTCTGCGGAGAAACCCAGTTACGGGATAGCGGGGCTGTTCCATATTCTTCCCCCGGCGCTTGCATGGCTATGGCGGCTCGTCAGTCCGCGCGGCTACGCCAATCCGAGCGTCACCGGCAGTGGCGACCTGGAGAGTGAAGGGGCCGGGTCATACTGGCCCTTCGCAACCGGGATGAAGGTGAGGCATGCCAATCTTCTCCTTGAACAGATTGTCAACACGCCCAGGGTAAGGTATACACTGACACCAAACCAGCACATCGGAGCATGGAAGGTGGGTTTCAAACCTCAGTTGCTCATGAGGGAATACCTGACACGTCGCGGAAACGCAAAGCTGAGGGCTGACCAGCTCAGCCCGGCAAGGTGCCCCCTGCTGGGGTACGAGCTCAACTACCTTACAATTGAAGGATCACCCGTCCCCACAAGGTTTCTGAAGGTGTACCGCCAGGCGGAGGTGGGCACGGTTGGATATGACGCCGGCGCTGAAATACTGAAGGAATTCTTCAGAAGGGAACTGACGGGGTTTCTCTCGCCTGACCTGGTTCCGCTTGGACGAAGGATCATCAATGCCTTCCTTGAGGGATGCACGGTGGAGGATTATGCCCGGATACTGCCAATGGAATACCAGTATTCGTTTCTTACGATAAATGATTATGACAACCAGGAGGGCCGGTAAGCCCCCCTGGTCCGGGGTCTGCCCGTCTCCGGGGCAGTTATGAATTAACCATTAGCCGGAAGTCAGTTCCTGAAGTCAGCCATCTCATCCGGATAGGCGTTGGACTCCAGCTTTTTCTTGACCTCCTTGAATGCCTGCAGGGTATAATTGACATCCTCCATTGTGTGTGCAGCCGTCGGGATAATCCTGAGCATTATGACACCCCTCGGTACAACAGGATAAATTACAACCGAGCAGAAGATACCGTAATTTTTCCTGAGATCCTTTATCAGTTGAGTTGTCTGTGCCAGTCCGCCCTTGAAGAAGACCGGAGTTACGGGTGACTGGGTTCTTCCCAGGTCAAATCCTGCCTCCCTGAATCCTTTCTGCAGCGCACGGGCTATCTCCCACAGCTTTTCACGAAGCTCCGGGTGGTTCTTCATCATCTCGAGGCGTTTGATGGCACCGATGGTCATTGCCATCGGGAGCGACTTGGCATAGATCTGCGAGCGAAGGTTGAATCTGAGGTAGCTGATGACATCCTTCTCGCCGGCAACGAACCCGCCTATTCCTGCGAAGCTCTTCGCAAAGGTTCCGAAATAGACATCTATCTGATCCTGCACGCCGAAGTGTTCACCGGTACCGGCTCCCGTTCTGCCCATGGTGCCAATACCATGAGCATCATCAACCAGGAGGCGGAAGTTATATTTCTTCTTGTATGTGACTATCTTGTCGAGTGCTCCGAGGTCCCCGGCCATTCCGAATACACCCTCGGTGATGACCAGTATTCCACCTCCTGTTTCGGCGACTATTTTCTGTGCATGCTGGAGTTGCTTTTCGAAGCTTTCCATGTCATTGTGCGCGTACACAAATCTTTTGGAGAGCACCATCCTCAGTCCGTCCATGATGCAGGCATGTGATTCAGAGTCATATACAATGACATCATGCCTTCCTGCAAGGCAGTCTATTATGGAGACCATCCCCTGATAACCGTAGTTGAGAAGGTACGCAGCTTCCTTTCCGACAAATCCGGCAGCCATTTCCTCAAATTTTTCGTGCATGGTGGTCTGGCCTGACATCATCCTGGCGCCCATCGGGTATGCAAGACCGTACTGTGCTGCAGCTTCAGCGTCAACCTTGCGTACTTCCGGGTGATTGGCAAGTCCCAGGTAGTTGTTGAGACTCCAGTTCAGTACCTCCCTGCCCATGAATTTCATGCGGGGGCCTATTTCTCCTTCAAGCTTGGGGAACATAAAGTATCCGTCACCCTGTTCCTGGTACTGTCCGAGCGCACCACGGTTTTTTCTGATCTTGTCGAAAATATCCACGTCAATATAGTTTTGATTATTGCCCGCAAAATTATCAAAAACAATGCTCAGGCAGAGTACCTATTTATACCTATTTGTTGAATGGAATTAACACTCTCTTAACTACTCTGCTTTGTTTATTGGTGCACTTTTGTGCCATAATGAGTCTACCAATAAAAAAAAAGAGTAATTTTGCGCAACATTTCCTGGTATGAGGATCAGACCGATAACATTTCTAATGCTTGCTCTCATCATCACCTCGTGCGGTGAGTATGAGAAGCTTCTCAAAAGCACTGACTATGAGCTCAAGAGACAGAAGGTGTTTGACTATTATGATGATGGCAAATACACCAAGTCTATCGAGCTTCTCTCACAGATTCTGGCCAGGTACAGGGCTACCGATCAAGCCGAACAGCTCAACTGGATCAATGCCCAGGCACATTTCAGGATCCGTGACTATATGATGGCCGGGCAGTATTACCAGGAATTTGCAGATACCTACCCGGGCAGCAATAATTCTGAGGAGGCATCTTACCTGGCAGCTTTGTGTGATTATTATCAGAGCCCCAGGCCTGAGCTTGACCAGACAAATACCAGGAAGGCAATTGAAAGCTTTACGATATTCATGCAGCGATACCCGACAAGCACCCGTACCGATGACTGCAAAGCAAGGATCCTTGAGCTTCAGGAGAAGCTGGTAGAGAAATCTTACCTGAGTGCCAGGCTGTACTATGATCTGAAGGAGTACCGCGCTGCAACAATATCTCTGGCAAACAGCCTGAAGGAGTATCCTGATACAAAGTATCGCGAGGAGCTGATGTTCCTTAAGCTTGATGCTCTCTACCTGTTCGCTGTGAACAGTGTCCCTGAAAAAATGGTTGAGCGCTATCAGACAACACTTGACGAGTATTATTCGTTTATAGAAGAGTATCCTCAGACCAGGTTCTCAAAGGAAGTAAACAGGATATTTGAAAGCACGGCGAAGTACCTTAAAGTGGACACCGCCGTGGAACAGACAGAAAGTAACTGAAATCATCAAAACAAAATATGGATTACAAAAAGACATCTGCATCCTACACCACCATTACGAGGGATATTGACAAGTTTGACGCCACAACCGGAAATATTTATGAAAGCGTCATTATCTGCAGCAGAAGGGCGAACCAGATCTCAGTTGAGATGAAGCAGGAGCTGAACTCAAAGCTGGAGGAGTTTGCATCATTCAATGACAATCTTGAGGAGGTGTTTGAGAACAGGGAACAGATAGAAATATCAAAGTTCTATGAAAGACTGCCGAAACCCTCTCTGATTTCTCTTGCCGAATTTGAGGAGAGAAAGATATACCACCGTAACCCTGACAAGGAGCAGAAGCTGAAGAAATAATTAGCCAACATGCTGGAAGGCAGGAAAATACTGCTTGGAGTCACCGGAGGTATAGCAGCTTACAAGGCTGCTGTCATCATCCGGTTGCTTGTTAAGGAAGGGGCAGAGGTAAAGGTTGTGATGACCCCGCTGGCAAAGGAGTTCATCACACCGCTGACTCTGGCTACCCTCTCAAGGAATCCGGTTATGGCAGATTTTTTCGATCCGGAGGATGGCCGCTGGAACAGCCATATAGATCTGGGTCTCTGGGCCGACCTGTTTCTCATCGCCCCGGCAACAGCCAACAGTATGGGAAAGATGGCGGCAGGCATAGCTGACAACCTGCTACTGACCACATATCTCTCGGCAAGGTGTCCGGTCTTCCTTGCCCCGGCGATGGACCTTGATATGCTGGCACATCCGGCTACAGTGAGCAATATGGAGAGGCTGAAGTCATTTGGCAACCACATCATTGAGCCTGACACCGGCGAGCTTGCAAGCGGGCTCGAGGGCAAGGGCCGTATGGCTGAACCGGAAGTGATAGTGAGGGAACTGAGGGAGTTCCTCAAAAAAAAAAATAACTGAACTGCCGCTGAAAGGCAGGAGGGTCCTCATCAATGCAGGGCCTACCGTAGAACCGATTGACCCGGTCAGGTATATCAGCAATTATTCTTCAGGCCGTATGGGGATCGCACTGGCTGAAGCAGCAGCCGGGATGGGTGCGGATGTAACACTTGTACTGGGACCTGTCAGCATAATGCCACACTCCGGGAGCATCAGCATTGTTCATGTTACCACTGCCGCGGAAATGAAGGAGGCTACCGTGGCAGCATTCGGCACCTGCAATATTGCTATCCTGGCTGCCGCTGTTGCTGATTTCACTCCTGAGCATCCGCATGGGAGCAAGGTGAAAAGGGGTGATGACGATATGGTAATCAGACTGAAACCCACTGAAGATATTGCTGCCTTACTCGGGAGGATGAAGAGAAAGGGACAGTTCCTGGCAGGTTTTGCACTGGAGACCGACAATGAACTGGAGAATGCAAAGGGCAAACTCCGCAGGAAGAACCTTGACCTGATAATACTCAACTCCCTGAAGGACCAGGGGGCCGGATTCGGCCATGATACCAACCGGGTAACCATCATTGACAATAACAATAATATTGATAAATTTGAACTGAAAACCAAGGACGAAGTCGCTTCGGACATACTGAAGAAAATCATTTCACTGACTCGCTGAAAGCCTATGAACCAACCGTTAAAAATCAAGTTCCTGGTGTTGGCGCTGCTTCTGGTGCTGGCAACCGGTACGGCAGGATCACAGGAGCTGTACTGCAATGTGCAGGTGTCGGCTCAGAAGATTCAGGGTTCGAACCGGGAGGTTTTTCAGAACATGCAGCGTGATATCTACGAGTTCATGAACAGTATGGTCTGGACCGACAATATCTTCAGCTTTTCAGAGAGGATCGAATGCAACCTGCTAATCAATCTTGATGAGCAGCTATCGGCAGATGAGTTCCGCGGTACCATCCAGGTCCAGCTCAGCAGGCCGGTATACAACACCACCTATGAATCCACCGTGCTCAACTTTGTGGATAACAATTTCCAGTTCAGGTATGTGGAGTTCCAGCCCCTGGAATTCAATCCGAACAGCCACACGAGCAACCTTGTTTCGGTGCTGGCATACTATGCATATCTTTTGATCGGGATGGATTTTGATACATATTCCCAGGGGGGCGGAACCCCATATTTTCAGGTTGCCGAAAAGATTGTCACCAATGCGCAGAACGCCCCTGAACAAGGCTGGAAACCATATGACGGTTCGAGGAACAGGAACCGGTACTGGCTCGTTAAAAATATTCTTGACAGCGAGTATGCAGGCGTCAGGCAGTTTCTGTACCTGTATCATTTAAAGGGCCTTGACCGGATGGAGTCAGACATGACGCAGGCCAGGACCGAGATATACGAGAGTCTCAGGCGGTTACAGGAGGTCTACCGGCGCAGGCCCGATCCGTTCATGTACTATATGACCGTGGTCATCGACGCAAAGGCAGACGAGATTGTCAATATTTTTTCCCAGGGTTTCCCTGAGGAAAAGAACAGGGCGGTGCAGGTCCTGACCGAGATTGATCCTGCCAACGAAACCAAGTATCAGAAGATACTTTCCTCCAACAGTTAAATCCCTGCTGATGTTGCGCAGACTCACAGTAAGGAACTATGCTATCATTAAGGATCTGAACATGGAGTTCGGTGAAGGTTTTACCATTATTACGGGTGAAACCGGAGCCGGGAAATCAATTCTCCTGGGCGCCCTTGGCCTTGTTCTGGGGGAAAGGGCTGATTCTTCGGTACTGCTCAGCCAGGATGAGAAATGTATTGTTGAAGCATGCTTCAACATTGGCGGCTATGACCTTAATGAATTGTTTGAGGCAAATGAGATCGATTATGATGAGGAGGCGATATTCAGGCGTGAGATTACACCGGCAGGAAAATCAAGGGCTTTCCTCAATGATACCCCGGTCACCCTTGCGGTTTTGAAGGAGCTTGGCAGCAGGCTCATTGACGTTCACTCGCAGCATGAAACACTTCTGCTTGGAGCCAGCTTCTTTCAGATGCGTGTTGTTGATGCCTATGCCGGTATTTCGAATCTTTCAAAGGACTATTCCCGCACCTGGACAGGGTATCTATCGGCCAGGAGGGACTATGATACGGCTGCTGCCAGCCTTGAGAAAGTGAAGGCAGATTTTGACTATTATTCGCATCAGCTTGAAGAGTTCCACGCTGTGAAACCTGTCGCCGGTGAGCTGGAGGTGCTTGAGAAGGAGCAGGAGATGCTGACAAATGCTTCGGAGATCAAGGAGGCTCTGGCAGCAGTAACTACCTCTCTGGGGGGAGAGGATATCTCTGTCCTGTCGCTTCTGCGAACTGTCAGGGCAAGCCTTTCCCGTATCGCAGGCTGGCTTCCGGAGGCGGCAGAGCTGGAAAGGCGGACGGAAGCTCAGTTGATTGACCTGAATGATGTTTCATATGAGGCTGAGAAACTCAATGACAGGGCTTCTGCCGATCCGGGCAGGCTTGAGTATGTGACTCAGAGGCTTGATGCCCTCTACTCGCTTATGCAGAAGCACCGTTGCAGGGATATTGATGAACTGCTGACAATTCAGGGAAGGATTGAGGAGGCGGTTGCAGCCACATCAGATACGGATGAGAAGGCAGAAGAGCTCAGGAAGAGGAGGGATACTGCCCTTGCACAGGTGAATTCACTTGCGGGAAAGATTTCAGAAGGCAGGCGTAAGACTGTGACGCCCCTCTCCCGGGAGATAACCGGTATGCTGCACAGGCTGGGCATGCCCCATGCACGCTTTGAGGTTTCTGTCAAACCCCTTCCGTCGGCGGGGCCATCGGGAATTGACGACATTGAGTTCCTCTTCAGTGCCAACAGGCAGGTGGAACCTGAGGAGCTGTCAAAATGTGCCTCCGGCGGTGAACTGTCGAGGGTGATGCTTTGCCTGAAATCGGTGCTGGCCAACAGTTCGGGACTGCCCGCAATAATCTTTGACGAGATCGATTCAGGTGTCTCCGGTGAGGTAGCCTCGATGGTAGGTTCAATTCTGGCAGACATGGGCAGAAGCATGCAGGTGATCAACATTACACACCTTCCGCAGGTAGCTGCCAGGGGCAGGGTACACTACCATGTATATAAGGAAGAGGGTGACCACTCAACAATTACGAGGGTCAGATTGTTAAATGACGACGAAAGGGTGAGAGAAGTGGCCAGGCTCCTCAGCGGAAGCACTGTCACTGACGCTGCATTACGCAATGCCAGGGAGCTGATGAAGGACCACTGAAACACCAGGCTGTAATAAATCCAAAAAACGAGATCATGATCACAAACCTGCTCCAGGGCAAAAAAGGAATAATCTTCGGCGCCCTGAACGACAAATCCATTGCATGGCATGTGGCTGAGAAGGCGCATGCACAGGGTGCGCAACTGCTTCTGACCAACGCATCGGTGGCCATCCGCATGGGCACTATAGGAGAACTGGCGGAAAAGACCGGCAGTGAGGTTATTCCTGCTGATGCCACAAGCATGAAGGATCTGGAGGTTCTCTTTAGCCGGGCCATGGAAATATTTGGTGGAAAAATCGACTTTGTACTGCATTCAATTGGCATGTCGCCCAACGTGCGCAAGGGTATTCCCTATGCTGAGAGCAGTTATGAAAACATGCTCAAAACACTCGATATTTCGGCGTTGAGCTTTCACCGGATCCTTCAGACGGCATATAAGATGGATGCAATCAGTGAGTGGGGCTCCGTGGTAGCCCTGACATATGTAGCAGCACAGCGAACTCTGGCAGGCTACAATGACATGGGTGACGCCAAGGCGCTCCTTGAATCAATAGCCAGGAGCTTCGGATACATCTACGGAAAGGAGAGACATGTCAGGGTTAATACCGTATCACAATCTCCAACTGCCACCACTGCAGGATCAGGCATAGCGGGATTTGATTCGCTGGTTGATTTTTCAGACCGTATGTCGCCACTCGGCAACGCCAATGCTGCGGACTGTGCTGATGTATGCATTACCCTTTTCTCAGATCTCACCCGGAAGGTCACCATGCAGAACATCTTCAATGATGGAGGATTCTCAAGCATGGGAATGAGTGAGCGGGCCATAGAACAGTACAGAAAGAGCTTCAGGGATTGCCCTGATAAGTAGAAATACCTATAACTAAGAAGTATAAATACCTCTTTTGATGGCGCTCTGCCTTGCGGGCAGGGCGCTTTGTTTATTTTTGAATACCTAAAATTAACCGCCATGCTTTTAGCTTTATTCCTGATAGTCTTCTATTTTACATTTCCGCTTGTATTTATCTGGATGTGCAAAAAATGGAGCTTCCTCCAGAAACTTGGGACGATAGTTCTTGCATACGGTTTTGGACTCATAATAGGAACTGCAGGCTTATTTCCCAAGGGAAGCGAGGGTTACCGCGAAGCCCTGCAGGGAGAGGCTTCCATGAGTGTTGAAAAGCTTGACATGCTGATGGCTGAAGGAAAGGCAGTACCTGCAGACATGACAGCAAACAAGATTGCCGGTATTCAGGATAAGGTCTACACTGTTTCGTTGCTTGTGGCTTTCCCTTTACTACTGTTTTCTCTTAATCTGAAGAGATGGCTTAAATACGCAAAGAAGGGTTTTGTTTCAATAGGCCTTGCCCTGGTATCAGGACTGGTAATGGTAACTGCCGGGTTCTTTATATGGAAAAACACCTTTCCTGATACCTGGAAACTTGCAGGTATGTTTGAAGGCATATATACCGGCGGAACCCCGAATTTTGCTGCACTGAAGCTGATACTGGATGTTGATGCCGAACGATTTGTGGTTCTTAATACATATGATATGATCGTCGGAGCCTTCCTGGTGCTGTTCTTCGTGACAGTGGCACCTCGGATATTCAGGGCATTCCTTCCCAAATTCAAGGAAGAAAACGGGGTGGTTGTGGATGATGAGCTGGTGAAACAGGAAACTGAGGGCCTGGACGATTTTTCAGGAATGATGAATAAGCAGCGTCTGTGGCCGCTTTTGAGGGCATTGCTGATGAGCATTCTGATAGCAGGAGTAGGAGCTGCAGTCTATTTTCTCATACCGGCTGAATACAAACAATACAGGATGGCCGGAATGGTACTTACAATCACCACTCTTGGTATCCTGGCTTCATTGTACAGACCAATAAACCAGATAAAAAAGACATTTCAGCTGGGAATGTACCTTATTCTTGTATTCTCACTTACAGTAGCCTCGATGTCTGATCTGAGGACAATGTTCACCGGTGGAATGATAGATCTTATCCTGTTCATTTCATGGTGCTATTTCGGATCACTTATTCTTCACATAATCCTGGCAAAAATATTCAGGATAGATGCAGACAATTTCCTTATTACTGCCACAGCATTCATTTTCTCGCCGCCATTTGTGCCACTGGTTGCCAATGCACTGAAGAATAAAGATGTGATAGTAACGGGTATAGCCGGTGGTGTGATCGGCTATACACTCGGTAACTATTTTGGCACCACGCTTGCCTTCTTCCTGCAGCAGTTCTGACAGATAAAGTCTGAAGGTCTCAGGTCTTGCGGTCTTGCGGTCTTGCGGTCTTGCGGTCTTGCGGTCTTGCGGTCTTGCGGTCTGAAAGTTCCGGGGTCCTGGTGGTGACAGATTTCTCAGGAAAAGAGAAGTCTGACCAGTCCTTCAATCTTGTATACTTTGGATATTTTGATCCCGGGTACATCTCTCATATCCCTGTGAAAACCGGAGATCACGATCTCAGTGAATCCCATCCTGGCAGCTTCCATGATACGCTGTTCTATCCTTGCGACGGGTCTTATCTCTCCTGAGAGTCCCACCTCGGCGGCAAAGGCAGTGTGATGGTCAACCGGTGCATCGAGGTTTGACGAGAGCACGGCTGCGGCAACGGCCAGGTCGATGGCCGGGTCACTTACCTTCAGTCCGCCTGCGATATTCAGGAAGACATCCTTCACTCCCAGCCTGAAGCCGGCTCTCTTCTCAAGCACGGCGAGCAGCATGTTCAGCCTCCTGGTGTCAAAACCGGTGGAGCTGCGTTGGGGAGTGCCGTAGACGGCACTGCTTACCAGTGACTGGGTCTCAATCAGGAACGGTCTCACCCCGTCAACGGTGGCGCCTATTGTCACTCCGCTCGCCGGGTCACGGTCACGGCGGATGAAAAGCTCGGAGGGATCTGTAACCTCGCGCAGGCCCTTCGATCCCATCTCGAAGATTCCTATCTCAGACGTTGATCCGAACCGGTTTTTCACGGGCCTGAGGATACGGAATACATAGTTGCCGTCTCCCTCGAACTGCAGAACAACGTCGACGATATGCTCCAGCACCTTAGGGCCGGCCAGGGTGCCATCCTTTGTTATATGGCCTATCAGTATCACCGGCACCCCTGATTCCTTGGCATAGCGAAGCATCATGGCCGCACACTCCCTGACCTGGGTGACAGATCCGGCTGATGACTCGAGCATCGAAGAGCTGAGTGTCTGTATTGAATCGATGATCAGCAGACCGGGTTTGATGGCTCCTGCCTGGGTAAGTACACTTTCGGGTTCTGTTTCGTTGTAGATGAAGCAGTTTTCATTTTTCCCGTCAAGCCGTTTTGCCCTGAGCTTGACCTGTCCTTCACTCTCCTCGCCCGATACGTACAGCACCGTCCTGCCAGGTGTGGCGAGTGCTATCTGCAGTGCCAGGGTTGATTTGCCGATGCCCGGCTCACCGCCCATGAGTATCAGGGAGCCTTTCACCATTCCGCCTCCAAGGATACGGTCTGCTTCCCCGATGCCTGTAGTTATACGGTCGTTCTCATTCACCTCTATCCCTGAAAGGAGCTCCGGTTTTCGCCGTACGGCATCCCTGCCGGGGGTTGAGAGTGGTGTAGCGGTGACTACCTCTTCTCGGTAGCTGTTCCACTCGTGGCATGCAGGACAGTGGCCTATCCATTTGGGTGATTCTGCGCCGCAGTTCTGGCACACATAGACAGATTTGTTCTTCGCCATGGGAAAAGGAATATGCAACAACCAAATTTACTAAAAGAAAAGGTATCAGCCCTTGTTTTCAGTTACCACTGATGAGAGCACCTTTCCACCTTTTCTGCCGAAGAGTGCAAAAAGCGAAGCGGCGCCGGCAATGGCAATCAGTACCATCTGTGACTCATGCTCGAGGGTTGCATAGGCAAGTCCCTCCTCCAGCGGAATGGCATATGCCACCAGGAGTCCGCGTGACACAATCCAGTGGTATGCGCCCAGACCGCTCTGAACGGGTGCGGCCATGCCGAAGCTGCCTACTACCAGTATGAATATTGTGGCCCCTGCGCCCAGGTGCGATGTCGATTCGAGACAGAGCAGCGGGAAGTATGACATTAAGAAGTAACAGATCCAGAGCAGAATGGTCATAAACAGGAACTCCCACCTGCGCTTAAGCCTGACGATTGATTTAAGCCCTGAAAACAGTCCGTCAGAGAATGAGTACATCTTTTTGAACAATGGCCTGGCCGACAGCTTTTCCCGGAGCGTGAAGAACATAACCACGGCTGTCACAGCAAGGAACAAAATAATCAGTGTAATTACGGTGGCTGATCCGACGGATGATGATAGCTTCTTTTCTGCCGGCATAAAGACATTTTCAGAGAGGAAACTTCCAGTGGCAGTACTGCCCGCGGCAAGGATCACTCCCAGGATAACCAGCACTGTCAGGATATCAATTGTCCGTTCAACCAGCATGGTCCCGACCAGCTTGTCAAAGGGGATATTCTCCTTCCGTGAAAGGGCTGCGCATTTGGTAACCTCTCCGAGCCTGGGGAATATCATGTTGGCGAAATAACCGGCAATTACGGAATGACTTGAATGGGTCAGCGAGGGATTGTATCCCAGGGGCCCTATGAGCAGGTTCCAGCGCCTGGCCCTGATGATGAAGCTGAGATACGAGAAGATTACTGCAGGAATAAGCCACCAGTAGTTGGCCTGGCTGAGCTCAACCCACAGATCACCGAGATCAATTCCCCTGAATGACACCCATAGCAGCAGACCAGCCAGTGAAAGGAACAATACTGCCTTCAGGAATTGCTTTAAGCCGTTATTCAATTGTCAGATGATTTTGTTGGTGGCTGTATCGGGAAAAATAATGCGGGGCTCAAATGTGCGGGCCTCCTCCGGGGTAAAGTTTGCAAATGCCATAATGATGACCACGTCACCAACTTCAATCTTCCTGGCAGCGGGGCCGTTGAGGCAAATCTCGCCTGACCCTCTCCGTCCTTTGATAACGTATGTAACAAGCCTTTCACCGTTGTTCCTGTCCAGTACATGGACTTTTTCATATTCAATGAGGTTGGCGGCATCCATCAGGTCTTCATCGATGGTGACACTCCCCACGTAGTTAAGGTCAGCGCCGGTGACGGTGACATTATGTATTTTTGATTTGAGTACTTCTATTGTCATTTTCTGAATCAGATTGTTTTCTGACGGTGCAAAGATAATTATCCTTTGTTTTACCGCAACCTTATCTCAATGTTGTCAATCAACCTGATCTCCCCGGCCCACAAAGCAATGCATCCGAAATATTTTTTTTCGGGTGACAATTCAATAGCCGAATGTACCGGTTTCAGGGTCTCATCCTCCACTATCTCGAAATACTCAAGCCTGAAGTCAGGGAGCATGTTTATGCGGTCAGCAACGAACTCCCTGATCTCATTAATTTCATAATCAGAGATCATTGCTGCAGCAGCAATCAGGGTACGGTATATCTCGCCCGCCTTCTCGCGGTGCTGGGTAAGGAGCCGGCGGTTGCGGCTGCTCATGGCCAGCCCGTCATGTTCCCTGACGATGGGGCAGGCAATGATATCAATCCTGGGATATTCACGGTGTGCAAGCGCCCTGATGATTGTCATCTGCTGGAAGTCCTTCTGTCCGAAAAATGCTGCCGATGGCCTTATAATGTCAAAGAGCCGGGAGACCACCTGGGCGACTCCGTTGAAGTGGCCGGGCCTGTGAAGGCCCTCCATCACCTTTTCCAGCTCACCGAAGTCGAACTGGCGTGTATCAGGCTCAGGGTATATCTCCTCCACTGAGGGTACAAAGACAAAGTCATTTTCCCTTAGCAGGCCCGAGAGCATCTCCAGGTCGGCATCAAGTGTTCTGGGGTATTTGAGCAGGTCCTGAGGGTCATTGAACTGGGTGGGATTGACGAAGATACTCACGGCCACCATGCGGCAGTTCTCCGCTGCCCTGGCCACCAGCGAGAGATGACCTTCATGGAGTGCGCCCATGGTAGGCACAAAGCCCGGGTTACGCAGTACACTTAACCTGTAGTGTTCCTTTACTTCCTTGGCAGTTGTCAGTACTTTCATAAAAATTGTTTTTTGACGGAAGACCTGACCATTTTCCGGCACAGGTATCGGGTCCGATACTGCAAAATAACACCATTTTTGTCAGTAACCCGTTGTCTTTAAGCTTGGAAATTAATTCAGTTTTTTTTATTATCTTTGCACTTTGATTTAATTCTTAGGTATATCGGGAGGTATTAATGGAGAGCAGAAGGGTATTGTTTGTTTCGCAGGAGATCATGCCCTATCTCGGTGAAACCAAGCTTTCAAAGATCAGCCGTGATCTGCCGCAGGGCATACAGGAACGGGGGAAGGAGATCAGAACTTTCATGCCCCGATATGGTTCAATCAACGAGAGAAGAAACCAGTTGCATGAGGTCATCCGCCTCTCCGGGATGAACCTGATCATTGATGACACTGACCATCCGCTTATCATAAAAGTAGCCTCCATTCAGAGTGCACGGATGCAGGTATACTTCATTGACAATGATGATTATTTCCAGCGTAAACATACTGTGGCTGATGCCGCAGGCAATGAGTACGAAGACAATGACGAAAGGGCAATTTTCTTTGCCCGTGGAGTTATTGAAACGGTAAGAAAGCTACGCTGGAGCCCTGATATAGTGCACGTCCACGGATGGCTTGCAGCTCTGGTGCCCCTGTATCTCAGGAAACTGTATTCCGATGATCCGGTCTTCAGCAAGGTCAAATCAGTATATTCGATTTATAATAACGGATTCAAAAAGCCGTTAAAATCTTCTCTGTCCGACAAGCTTCAGGCAGACGGGATTGACAGCGGCACTCTCAAGTCTATAAAAGGAAGCGCTGATTTTCTCAACCTGACTGCACTTGCCGCAGAGAACTCTGACGGAATTATTTTCGGATGCGAGAAGATTGACGAACAGGTAAAGAAAAGAATCACTGCCATGGGAAAGCCTCTTCTTGAGTACCAGGGAGAGGAGAATTATATAGATGCATACAATGACTTTTATGACAAACTCCTTCTGGAATCTGCAAAATAAAAAACCCGGCATTACCCGCAAGGGAGCGCCTTCAACCATACTGACCCTCTCCGCCCTGCTCACCGCAGCATTGCTGTCGTGCTCACAGGATCCCGTCAAGATAGGCATCGACCTCCTGCCTGACAGTGATTTCATAGATATAGGCTCAACTGACACTGTCTCAATCAAGGCTTATACCATGTATGACGAACTCTCCGTCTCGAGTGACTACACGACAATGATCATCGGGTCACTCTATAATGAGTATTTCGGCACAACATACTGTGACTTCGTGACACAGCTCAGGCTTACAGACAAGTGGCCTGCCAAACCGTATGTTATCGACTCTGTCCTGCTGACCATGTTCCCTTCGGATGTTTCGGGTGATGATTCCACATCAGTTCACCGGATACGCCTGTGCGAAACCGGGACGAAGCTCACAGACACTGCTGAATACTATGCAGGTCAGGACCCGGACACAATCAAATTCCTCGGCGAGTACGTGCTTCCAACAATGAAAGCCGGCACACCTCTTAAGGTAAAGCTAGATAACTCGGTCGGCGAATACCTGCTGAGAGACACCACTAAATTATCCAGGGGAGCTCCATTCTACGAGGATTATTTCAAGGGACTCTACTGCATGATCAAAAGCTCGCCCAACCCGGTTCTGGTTGTTATGGATGCATCAGAGAGGGCATCCGTTGACCCGCTGGGTATAACCATCTTCTATAAATCTGACACACTCAGGCACTCTTATTCATTCGTGGCTACTCCCAGGGCAGTGAACTACAACAGGTTCACCCATGACCGTTCAACAGCTGACCCTGCCAAACAGATACTTCATGTCAATGACCTTGTAGCTGACACTGCCGTCTTCGTTCAGACATACAATGGTGTATACGTGAAGCTTGACATGCCAACCCTGGAGCCTTTCAGGGATGTTGACAACCTTGCCGTCAATAAGGCAAGGATTATTGCCCCGGTAATTCTTGACGGTGAGATCCTCCTTGACAAGACCATGCCACAGAGGGTATATGTACGTTATCGCGACGCCGACGGGAAAGTCCAGGTTATCCCTGATTATCTGCATGATATCAGCTTTATGGATGGCACCTACTACAGTGACAATGACTACTATATCTTCAACATAACCACCTTCGTCCAGAAATACCTCGATGGTGAGATAGAGGAACCATCAGTGGAACTCTTTCTTCCCCTCACTTCAACCCGGAATGCTGTCTTCAGGGCTAACGCAAACGAGCCGGCATTTAAGCTGGAGTTTGCTTACACGATATTTTGAGTACTAATATTTAGTCTTTATTTATGTGTGGAATTGTAGGATACATTGGATCCCGTCCTGCCCGTGATATAGTTATCAACGGACTTAAAAGGCTGGAATACAGGGGCTATGACTCGGCGGGTATTGCCATCAGTAATGGTGAAAGAACAGAGATATTCAAGTGTGCGGGGAGGGTCCGTGAGCTTGAGGAGATGGTGCGCAACAAAGATTTCGACGGTTCCATTGCCATGGGGCATACCCGGTGGGCCACCCATGGCGAACCCAATGAGATCAACGCTCATCCGCAGGTCTCCTGCAGGGGTCATTTCATAGTTGTCCATAACGGTATTATCGAGAACTACGCACGGATCAAAAAGCATCTTGAGAGCCGTGATGTGAGTTTTACCAGTCAGACTGACACGGAGGTGCTGGCCAACCTTATGGAGCATCTCTACCTCGAGGGTGATCTCTCTGCCGAGCAGGCTGTTATCATGGCCCTGAATAAGGTGGAGGGAACATATGGCATAGCCGTCTACTGCCGTGATGAACCCGGCAAGCTCTTCGCCGCCAGGCAGGGCTCACCGCTGGTGATAGGTGTGGGTGACGGAGAGAATTTTATTGCCTCTGATGCCACCCCCATTGTTGAGCATACACAGCGGGTAATCTATCTCAATGACGATGACCTTGCGGTAATCAGGAAGGATGAGATGGTGCTCAAGGCTATCAGGAACAAGAGGGTTGAACCCGAAGTAAAGGAGGTGGACCTCAAACTCGGTGAGATTGACAAGGAAGGCTTCCCCCATTTCATGCTCAAGGAGATATTCGAACAGCCAAGGGCTATACATGATACCTTCAGGGGCAGGATACTCCCGAACCAGTCAGGTCTCATGCTGGGCGGCCTGCACAATGTGTTTGACACAATGGCTTCAGCCGACAGGGTCCTGATAGTAGCCTGTGGTACCTCGTGGCATGCCGGCCTTGTAGGAGAATATATCATTGAGGAGTATTGCCGGATACCTGTGGAGGTTGAATATGCTTCAGAATTCAGGTACCGTGACCCGGTCATCAAGAAGGGTGACATTGTACTGGCTATCAGCCAGAGCGGGGAGACGGCAGACACACTGGCTGCTATACGGCTTGCAAAGGAACGGGGCGCACTTGTGCTTGGCATCTGCAACGTTGTGGGCTCATCTATCTCACGTGAAACCAACGCTGGCGTCTTCACACATGCCGGACCGGAGATTGGTGTTGCATCAACCAAAGCCTTTACCACCCAGGTTGTTACACTGGCAATGGTTGCCTTCGAGATAGGGTACAGGAAGGGACTTATTGATGAGGTACGTTACCGCGGACTGATACATGAACTGACTTCGTTGCCCGGCAAGGTAGACATTGCGCTGAAGATGAATGACAGGGCACTGGCCCTGGCGAAAATATATAAGGACTCCACCAACGCACTGTACCTGGGAAGGGGCCTGCTCTATCCCGTGGCCATGGAAGGCGCACTCAAGCTTAAGGAAATATCCTACATACATGCCGAGGGCTATCCTGCTGCAGAGATGAAGCACGGGCCCATAGCCCTCATTGATGAACATATGCCTGTGGTTGTGGTAGCCACGAAGGAAAACTCGTACGACAAGATCGTCAGCAATATACAGGAGGTCAAGGCACGCAAAGGCCAGATCATTGCCGTTGTGACTGAAGGCGACCAGGTCATAAGCCAGATGGCTGACCATGTGATGGAGGTCCCGGAGACGATAGGTGTCTTTGCACCTGTGCTTGCCGTGGTACCCCTCCAACTGCTCTCATATCATATAGCTGTCCTTCGCGGATGCGATGTAGACCAGCCGAGAAACCTTGCAAAATCAGTTACTGTAGAATAATTAAAGCTGGGAATAATGGCTGACGGTTACAGAAGTCTGAGCATAGGAGAAATTCGCGGCCTGGAGGCTGCAGGCTGCAGAAGCAACTCATGGGAAAGTGTGTTTGTCAAGGATCCGTTCAATGCAGAGAGGATACAGAATGTCACTTTCTCCGGTACTGTAAGGCTGGGTCTCTTCAACGGCGTTGCCCGCGAGAGATGCGGCCTGCCCCTGATGCACGGCATAAAGAATGCACATATACATAACTGCACAATAGCTGACAATGTCACAATCACTGACATAACGGGTTTCATAGCCAACTATGACATCGGTGAAGGGGTGGTTATCAGGAACTGCGGACATATCTCAACCGAGGGGCACACCTCTTTCGGCAATGGTACCCGCGTCGCCGTTCTTAACGAGACCGGTGGAAGGGAGGTTCCCATCTGGGACCGGCTGACATCGCACATGGCCTATATCATTACACTCTACAGGCACAGGCCTGCAGCAATAGCGGAAATAGAAAAACTGATAGATGAGTATGCCGGTAGCGTCAGATCTGACCGAGGCGATATAGGCTCAGGATCATACATCGCCGGCTGCGGCACCATCAAAAACGTAAGGATTGGAAACGGCGCCGTGATAGAGGATGTATCAAGGCTGGCCGAGGGATCTGTCAACAGCTCTTTCAGGGATCCGGTGTATATCGGCAATGACGTGATCATGGATCACTTCATCATCTGCTCGGGGTCAAAGGTGAATGATGCCGCCGTCATTGACAAGTGCTTCATCGGGCAGGGCTGCACCCTCTCTAAACAGTATTCGGCCGAGAACTCCCTGTTCTTCTCGAACTGCGGAGGATATCACGGGGAGGCATGCTCAATCTTTGCCGGACCCTTCACGGTAACTCATCATAAATCAACTCTCCTGATTGCAGGCATCTTCTCATTCATGAACGCCGGCAGCGGCTCGAACCAGAGCAACCACATGTACAAACTGGGCCCTATACACCAGGGTATCATGGAGAGAGGCTCGAAGACCACATCAGATTCATATGTGTTGTGGCCTTCGCGAATCGGACCATTCACGTTGGTGGTGGGCCGGCACTATCATAACGTTGATACAACCAGGTTCCCCTTTTCATATCTTACTGAGGTTAGCTATGAGTCACAGCTGATCCCGGGTATCAACCTGCGCTCGGTGGGTACCATCCGCGACGCCCAGAAATGGCCTAAACGCGATATGCGCAAGGATACGAAGAAACTCGACCAGATCAACTACAATCTTCTCAGCCCTTTTACCGTGGGGAAGATGATGAAGGGACGGGATCTCCTCAAAGAGCTCATTGATGCAAATCACGGCCAGGAGGTCATCACCTTTGAAAGAATGAGAATGAAAATCTCTGCTGCCGAGCGGGGTATTTCACTCTATCAGATGGGTATAGACAAGTTCATAGGCAATTCTGTGATTAAAAGGCTGGAAGGAGCCGGGTTTAAATCTGATGCGGAGGTCCGTGCCAGGATGAAACCGGATACAGACAGGGGTACCGGTGACTGGATAGACATGTCAGGACTGATCACACCACTCAGCTCGATAGAGGAGCTGCTGGCATCAATTGAGAGAAATGAAATGAAGAGCGCCGACGCCATCAACCGGAGCTTTGAGAGTATCCACAAACACTATTATAATCTTGAGTGGACATGGGTATATGACCATCTGCCCAGTGAGACCGGAAAGCCCAATGAGGAGCTGACCGCAGATGATATTATTGACATTGTGGAGAGATGGAAGAAGAGCGTGGTTGACCTTGACCGGATGCTGTATGAGGATGCCCGCAAGGAGTTTACCCTCTCATCAATGACCGGCTTTGGCATTGACGGTGATGATGAGGTTAAGAAGCGTGATTTCGAGCAGGTGAGGGGTGATTTTGAAAAGAACGGTGTGGTGCTCGCCATTCTCGATCATATAAAGGCCAAGACTGAACTGGGCGACGAATTGATAGGACGTCTGAGGGTCTGAAGGTCTGAGAGTCTGAGAGTCTGAGAGTCTGAGGGTCTGAGGGTCAGGAAGAGAAGTCAGCAGTCGGCAGTACCAGTCAGCAGTGGTAAATCGCAAATCGCAAATCTCAAATCGCAAATCTCAAGTCCTATCTCTGCCCGTACATTTCCTCGTAGTACCTGGCGTAATCTCCGGAGATGATGGCCGAGAGCCATTTCTCGTTGGCCAGGTACCAGTCAACAGTCTTCTCAAGCCCCTGCTCGAAGGTGACTGACGGCTTCCATCCCAGCTCATGCTGCAGCTTCCTGCTGTCAATGGCATATCGAAGGTCATGCCCTGCACGGTCAGTCACAAAAGTGATCAGCTTTTCCGAACTGCCGGTGTTGCGTCCGAGCTTACGGTCCATGATACTGCACAGCAGCCTGACGAGATCAATGTTCTTCCACTCATTGTCTCCACCCACATTATATGTCTCACCCGGCTTGCCCTTATGAAAAATAACGTCAATTGCCGAGGCATGGTCCTCAACATAAAGCCAGTCGCGGATGTTCTCCCCCTTTCCATAAACCGGAATTGGCTTCATGGTCTTTATGTTATTGATGGTCAATGGTATGAGCTTCTCAGGGAACTGGTTTGGTCCGTAGTTGTTTGAGCAGTTTGAGATCACGAACGGCAGTTTATATGTATTGCCAAACGCCCTTACCATGTGGTCCGAACTGGCCTTGGAGGCCGAATATGGACTGCGGGGATCATAGGGAGTCTGTTCTGTAAAGAATCCTCCGTGCTCCAGTGAGCCATACACCTCGTCAGTAGAGATGTGGTAGAACAGCTTGCCAGCACCGGTTGCCGGCACTACATCCCTGAATGCCGCCAGAAGATTGACGGTGCCGATAATATTGGTATGAATGAACTCATCAGGCGAGGTTATTGACCGGTCTACATGTGATTCAGCTGCCAGGTGTATCACACCGTCAAACCTGAACTCGTCGAAGAGTGCATTGACCGCTTTTTTGTCAACAATGTCAACCTTACGGAAGAGATAGCCCGGCTTGTTCCCGATATCAGCGAGATTGCCCAGGTTTCCAGCGTAGGTGAGATTGTCGGCATTGACAATCTTATAACCGGGGTATTTGTTCACAAAGCGTCTTACAACGTGTGAGCCTATGAATCCGGCGCCGCCTGTAATGAGTATTGTTCTGTTCATGATTCCTTGTTTTTCAGCCTGTTTTCCCAGCGCCAGGCTGTCTCCATAGCCTCCCCGATGCTTATTTCGGCCTTCCATCCCAGTTCCCTGTTGGCCAGTGAGGGATCAGCCCAGATCTTTTCAATGTCGCCTGCCCTGCGGCCGGTGATGGAGTAATTCAGTTTTACCCCGCTGGCTTTCTCGAATGCGGCAATTGCCTCCAGTACGGAGATACCCTTACCCATTCCCAGGTTGAAGACCTCGTAATTTGCCTTATTTTCTCCATTGAGCATTCTTTCCAGGGCCACCACGTGAGCCTTTGCCAGGTCAACCACATGGAGGTAGTCGCGTATACATGAGCCGTCCGGGGTGTTATAATCGGTTCCGAACACCTTCAGCTCCTGCCTGAGTCCTATGGCCGTCTGGGTGATATAGGGCACAAGGTTTTCCGGCACGCCGCGCGGGAGTTCACCGATGAAAGCCGTCGGGTGGGCACCAATAGGATTGAAGTACCTTAGTGATACTGCTCTCTGCCCTGGTCTCGAGGCCATGGTGTCACGAATGATGATCTCGCCGGCCTGCTTAGTGTAGCCATACGGCGAAGCGGCTTCCTTCACCGGGGAGCTCTCTGTCACCGGCAGGGTGTCGGGCTGTCCGTAAACTGTGCATGAGGATGAGAAAACCAGTGCCGGGGTGCTGTGGCGTTCCATCGCCCCGAGGAGGTTCATCAGCGAGGTCAGGTTGTTGCGATAGTATTCCAGCGGTTTCCTGACTGATTCACCCACAGCCTTGTATGCCGCGAAGTGAATTATGGCGTCTGTCTTTCCCTCTGCCCTGAAGACCTCATCCAGCTTCTGACTGTCACAGAGATCATAATCATAGAACTTCGGGGTGATACCTGTAATGGAACGAATCCCTTCGAGTACCGATATGTCTGAGTTATAAAGATTGTCTATGACAACCACATCGAACCCGGCGGTTATCAGCTCCACGGCAGTGTGTGAACCGATATAACCTGTGCCACCTGTTACTATTACCTTTCCTTTCATCACAGACTCCAGTAGGTAAGCCACTTCATTCTGTTCCTGTACAAACCCTTCAGGTCAACAAGAATGCCTTTTTCATTTAGCAGGTCAAGGAAGTATTTCTCATCAAGATTGCGGTACTCCTTATGAGACACAGCAACAATAATGGCATCATATTTTCCTTCGGGACCTTTTTTGAGATCGATGCCATATTCGTGCTTCACCTCCTCCTGAGAGGCTCCCGGGTCGATGACGTCGACTTCCACTCCGAAGTCGCGCATCTCGTTGACCACGTCAATTACCTTGGAGTTGCGGATGTCAGTAACATCTTCCTTGAAGGTCATTCCCATCACCAGTACACGGGACCTGTCCGGGCTCTTGTGGGCAGCAATCAGTTTTTTCACTGTCTGCTTGCCGGCATATGCTCCCATACTGTCATTGGTGAATCTTCCGGAGTCAATCATCTGCGGGTGGTAACCCATTGACTTTGCCTTGTAGGAGAGGTAGTAGGGGTCTACGCCGATGCAGTGACCGCCCACCAGTCCGGGGTAGAACTTCAGGAAGTTCCACTTGGTGCCGGCCGCTTCGAGAACCTCGTAGGTATTGATGCCCATCCTGTTAAAGATTATTGACAGCTCGTTCATGAAGGCGATGTTTATATCGCGCTGGGTGTTCTCGATGATCTTGGCGGCTTCAGCAACCTTTATTGAAGAGGCGCGATGCACCCCTGCCTCAATGATCATCTCATATGTTTTTGCAATGTTCTCTGCTGATTCAGCATCGCAGCCGCTGGTTACCTTAACGATCTTTGTCAGGGAATGGTTCCTGTCTCCCGGGTTGATGCGTTCGGGCGAGAAGCCCACCTTGAAATCGGCAGGGCACTTCAGCCCGGAATACCTCTCGAGTACAGGAATGCACTCTTCCTCAGTGCAGCCCGGGTAGACGGTTGATTCATATACAACATAATCACCCTTTTTCAGAATACGGCCAACGGTTTCGGAGGCCTTGATCACCGGTTCAAGGTCGGGGAGGTTGTGCCTGGTCACCGGGGTGGGAACAGCAATGATATGGAATGACGCTTCCCGAAGATCCTGCGGGTCAGAGGTAAATTTAATATCTGTTCCTTCAAACGCCTCGTGTTCAAGCTCATTGCTGGGGTCTATGCCCTTATTCATCAGTTCAATGCGGTCAGGCCTGATGTCAAAGCCCACTACGCTGATCTTTTTTGCAAACTCGAGGGCGATGGGAAGGCCGACGTAACCGAGGCCTGTGAGAGAGAGCTTTGTCTCCCTGTTTATTAGTTTATCGTACATAATCATTTTTTAATGAGAGGGTGATATTCTCCAGTCAGCACTGATAGTGCCGAGTTTCTTATCTGATATACTGTTTCTATGCTCTGCCGTGCATCTTCCAGTCCGTAACCGTTTCCTCCGAGGATTTCATGGTAGGTGACGGTGTGCAGGTCGGTAAATCCTTCCGAGAACTCCAGTTCCTCACCGTCTACGGTTATATTCCGGTAGGTTCGCCTGCCTTTTTCCTTTACATCGGCGGGCAGGTCATTCCAGTCGATGCTGAGGAACCATCTTATCCGTGCGTTTTCCAGCTCCAGGTATCCTGATGCCTTGTCGCGCTCGAGGAGGTGCACCCTGTTTGAGACCACCGGCCCGAAGATCCATCCGAGCATGTCAAAAAAGTGGACGCCGATATTGGTGGCAATTCCGCCCGACTTGTTAACGTCGCCCTTCCATGAGATGTAGTACCAGTTCCCACGGCTGGTGATATAGGTGAGGTCAATGTCATGCTTCTTGTTTCGCGGCATGGCCTTGATTCTCTCCCGGAGATCCATTATCACCGGGTGGTACCTGAGCTGAAGGATATTGAATATATGACGTCCGGTCTCTTTTTCAATTTCCTGCAGGGCGTCTATGTTCCACGGGTTGAGCACAATGGGTTTTTCGCAGATGGCGTCAGCCTGGTGGCGGAGTGCGAACCTGATATGTGAGTCGTGAAGGTAGTTGGGTGAGCAGATGCTGACGTAGTCAAGCTGTACGCCACTTCTCCTTAGTTTGTCAACATGCCTGTCAAATCTTTCGAACTCGACGAAGAAGTCGCTCTCGGGGAAATAGTTGTCTATTTTTCCCACGCAGTCGAATTTGTCGAGGCTTGCGAGCAGTGTGTTACCGGTATCCTTTATGGCTCTGAGGTGGCGTTCGGCTATATAGCCGGCAATCCCTATGAGCCCGAAGTTCCTGGGTGCAGTTTTCATCAGAATGTTTTTAGAAGGCATAAAAATACTAAATAATTCTTGTCACCTCGCCTCCGGAAAGCCTGTATTGCTGGCCGCTCTCCGGACATATGGCAAGGCCTCCGTCGTCAAAGGAGAGCTTATGTCCGTATTCAGATACCCAGCCGGTCTGCCGGCCGGGATTACCTACAACAAGGGCATACGGCTTCACGGGTTTGGTGATCACTGCCCCTGCTCCGATGAGCGAATACTGTCCTATCTCATTACCGCACACTATGGTGGCATTGGCGCCTACAGAGGCACCGTGCCTGACCATGGTGGTCATATACTGGTCACGCCTGATGATGGCGCTCCGGGGGTTTATTATGTTGGTGAATACCATTGAGGGTCCAAGGAATACATCATCCTCACATATAACTCCGGTATAGATAGACACATTGTTCTGGACCTTTACATTATTTCCGAGGACCACGCCCGGAGAGACCACCACGTTCTGGCCTATGTTGCAGTTCGTGCCGATGACAGAGTTCGTCATGATGTGACTGAAGTGCCAGATCTTCGTCCCGTGGCCGATGGCACAGCCTTCGTCTATTACGGCTGTTGCGTGGGCAAAATATTCCTTTTCCATATTTTTCAGTTGAATTTTGAACGGATGCAGCCGGTTATGTAGGAAAGCTGTTCATCGTCCAGTTCTGTATGCATTGGAAGCGAGAGTACCTCACCTGATAGCTTGGTGGTGACGGGGAAGTCATCAGACCTGTAACCCAGGTGCAGGTATGCTTTCTGCATGTGAAGAGGCACAGGGTAGTAGATCATTGCCGGTATTCCCTCGTTCTCAAGGCACTCCCTCAGGCTGTTGCGCTCGTTGCCTGCGATCCGGAGAGTGTACTGGTGGTAGATATGTGATGAGAAGCCGGATCGTTCAGGCACTTTAATTCCGGGCAGCCCTGACAGCAGGGTGTCATAGTATGCTGCCGCCCTGGCGCGCGCCTCGTTGAATCCGTCAAGGTGCCGCAGCTTGACCCTGAGGATGGCAGCCTGGATGGTGTCAAGCCGGGAGTTGACCCCGATGGTGTCATGGTAGTACCTCACCTTCATCCCGTGGTTGGTTATGCTTCTTATAAGTGCGGCAAGTTCGTCATTGTCAGTGAAGAGGGCTCCCCCGTCGCCGTAACATCCAAGGTTCTTTGAGGGGAAGAACGAGGTACAGCCGATTGTTCCCATAGTGCCCGCTTTTTTCACTGTGCCGTCGCTGAAACGGTATTCGGCGCCTGTAGCCTGTGCGACATCCTCAATTACATAAAGGCCATGTTGTCTGGCCAGGTCAAGTATCGGTTCCATATCGGCGCACTGCCCGAAGAGGTGCACAGGCACAATCGCCCTGGTGCGGGGGGTGATGGCTCTCCGGATGGCTTCGACGCTTATGTTGAAGCTGCTGTAATCTGGTTCAACAAGTACTGTCTTCAGTCCCAGGAGCTCTATCACCTCCACGGTGGCGATAAAGGTGAAGTTGGTGGTTATCACCTCATCTCCCGGTTTAAGCCCCAGGGCCATCATTGCAATCTGGAGTGCATCGGTGCCGTTGGCGCATGAGATGACATGGCGGTTACCCAGGTAACGCTGCAACTCCTCCTCGAAGAGACGCACCTCAGGACCTTTGATGAAGGCAGTGGAGCTGATAACTCCGGATATAGCATTGTCAATGTCAGCCTTAAGCCTGTCATACTGTGACCGCAGGTCGACCATCTCTATCTTTTTCATATTCTGAGCTCTATCTTTAAAGCGAAGATAATAGATTTTAATTAACCCTTTTTTCAGGAGCCTGATCAGGTTTCTTTTTTATCTTTGTTCATTATTTGCTATACATGGCGAGGGATATCAGCGAACTTATCAAGGAGCTTCTTTTAAAGCATGACTGTGTCATTATTCCGGGGTTTGGTGCGTTCATCGGAAATTATTTTCCTGCCCGCACTGACCGGAAGGAGGGTCTCTTTGAACCACCTTCAAGGAAGATCACCTTCAACCGTCACCTCACCGGGAATGACGGGTTGCTGATAGGGCATGTATCTGCTGTGACAGGAACCGGATACGGAGAAGCACGTGATATTGTGAACAACTGGTCCGGGGAGCTGAGATGCAAAATCATGACCGGCAATCCGGTGATGATTGACCACCTGGGAACTTTCTCGCTGAATTATGACCGGGCGATAGTATTTGAACCTGACCTCACCGTTAATTACCTCCTTTCGTCATACGGCCTCAGCGCCTATCACCGGAATCCGGTAAGTGGTTTTGACGTCAGGAAAATGGCTATTGAAAAACGTTATGCGCCTGCCGTGAGCCAACCCTCGATGAGAAGTCTGCTTACCAGGGCCGCAGTGATAATACCTGTGCTTGTAGCTCTTGCGCTCGTACCATTTAATGACCGGATATTCAGAAGCAATATTGAGGAATCAAACCTCAATCCCCTGGCCAGGGCTGAGCTCGAATTCAACCGTGAACAGATTGATGCCGACAGGTCAGCTGCAGCAGCTGAGGTCAATATAACCGGGGATACAGGCACTGCGGAAAATACAGTCAATGAGATGAAAGCTTCTCTCGGCCTGACTGTTCGGGATTCTGGACCGGTTGCCAGCTCAGCCGGGGCAGAGACCAGACCCACCCGGGAGGCTACAACCGTGCCTGTAAAGCCTGCAGCCACTGTTGAAGCGTCGGAGACGAAAGCTGTGCCTGACACGGCGGTGAACAGGCCTCCGGTGAAGAGGACTACTGCTGTTGTGGTGGAAGAGTACAGGTTCATGGTAATAATAGGCAGTTTCAGGGGCGAGGATAACGCACTTACCATGGTTGAAAAACTCCGCCGTCAGGGCTATGATCCGGAAGTGGCTGGCGGACCTGACGGGTTCCTCAGGGTTAGCGCACAGGCTTTTCCCACGCTGGACGATGCGAAGGTTACCCTTGAAAAGCTGCGCAAAGAATATCCCGGGGCGTGGGTGTATAAGGCCAGGCAGTAGGCAAGAGTGAAGTCAGCAGTACCAGTCGGCAGTCGGCAGTAGTCGTAAATCGCAATTCCTCTGACTTTCAGGCCTTCAGACTTTCAGACTTTCAGACTTTCCGTCCTTACTTCACCGGGCTTCCGTTCTTGATTTTTTTCTCGGGAGTGACAAACACCAGTTTGCCGTTCTCGTCCTCGGCAAGCAAAACCATACCCTTTGACTCAATACCCTTGATGGTCCGAGGGGCCAGGTTGACAATCACGGATATATTCTTTCCGGGCAGTTCTCCTGCAGTGAAATGTTCGGCAATGCCTGAAACAATTGTCCGTACATCTATGCCCGTGTCAACCTTCAACTTTATCAGCTTGGTGGTTTTGGCGACCTTCTCTGCCTCAAGTATTGTTGCCGTGCGGATATCCATCCTGGTGAACTCATCAAAGGTGACATCCTCTTTCTGAGGCAGGACCGGAGCTGTGGCGTTCTGGTTTGCCTTTTTGGTGTCAAGAAGCTTTTGTATCTGCTTTTCTATGTCTGCATCATCGATCTTGCTGAAGAGCAACTCACCTGATGAGACGGCATGGCCGGGAGAAAGAAGATCCGAACGGCCGGCGGCATCCCAGTGCAACCCTGCGACACCGAGCCATCCTCTCAGTTTGTCCATCGAGAAGGGAAGGAAAGGCTCCAGAAGAATGGCAAGGTTTGCTGTGATCTGAAGTGAGACATACATGATAGTTTTCACCCGCTCCGGGTCGGTCTTGACAACCTTCCAGGGTTCAGTATCAGCAAGGTACTTGTTTCCAAGTCGCGCGAGGTTCATCGCCTCTGCAAGTGCCTGGCGGAACCTGAAGGCTTCCAGGTTGCTCTCTGTGTTCTCACGGCAGCTCATGATCGACTTCACCGTCTCCTGATCATATTCAGTCAGGACGCCGGGGACGGGAACAATGCCCTTGTAATAGTTTGCTGTCAGCACCAGTGTGCGGTTGACGAAGTTGCCAAGAATGGCAACAAGTTCATTGTTGTTCCGGGCCTGGAAATCCTTCCAGGTGAAGTCATTGTCTTTCGTCTCAGGCGCACTTGCACAGAGTGCATAGCGAAGAGAGTCCTGCTTGCCCGGGAAATCCAGGAGATATTCATGCAGCCATACTGCCCAGTTCCTCGAAGTGGAGATCTTGTCGTTCTCGAGGTTCAGGAACTCGTTGGCAGGCACGTTGTCAGGAAGGATATAGCTTCCCTCGGCCTTCAGCATGGCAGGGAATATGATACAGTGGAACACAATGTTGTCTTTTCCTATAAAGTGTATCATGCGGGTCTCCGGATCTTTCCAGTACTTCTCCCAGTCGGGGGTCAGCTCCCTTGTGGCGGAGATATATCCTATGGGGGCATCGAACCATACATAAAGTACTTTGCCCTCAGCACCCTCGACAGGTACAGGTACGCCCCAGTCGAGGTCACGGCTGACGGCCCTGGGCTGAAGCCCCTGGTCGAGCCATGACTTGCACTGTCCGTACACGTTTGTCTTCCATTCGGTATGATCCTCGAGGATCCATTTCCTGATCCAGGGTTCGTATTTGTCAAGCGGAAGGTACCAGTGGAGTGTGTCCCGCATCACCGGTGCGCTGCCGCTGATAGTCGACTTTGGATTAATAAGGTCGGTGGGGCTGAGTGATGTTCCGCATTTCTCACACTGGTCGCCGTAGGCATTCTCATTCCCGCAATAAGGGCAGGTGCCGGTGATATAGCGGTCAGCAAGGAAACATCCGGCCTCCTCGTCATAATACTGGCTGGCAGTTTTCTCTACGAACTCGCCCTGGTCATACAGCTTGCGGAAAAACTGCGAGGCAGTTTCATAGTGAATCTTGTTTGATGTGCGGGAGTAGATGTCAAAGGCGATGCCGAAGTCGGCAAAAGCTTTTTTGTTCAGCTCATGGTAGCGGTCAACCACCTCCTGCGGGGTGATACCCTCCTTGCGGGCTTTCAGGGTAATGGGAACCCCATGCTCGTCAGAGCCACAGATTGAAATAACGTCCTCGCCACGCATCCGGAGGTATCGGGTATAGATATCCGACGGCACGTAAACCCCTGCAAGGTGTCCTATGTGAATGGGCCCGTTGGCATACGGAAGGGCTGATGTAACCAGATGGCGCTTGAACTTCTTCATTTGTTGAAAGTGATTGCTGATTTTAACCCGGCAAAGATAATGATTTTCAAAAAGCGCCGGGAGGAAGGCTATTCAACATGCCCGAAAGCTGCTAGTACATCGTGCATGTAAGTGCGTGACACAGGTACCGATGAGGACGGGGTGCTGTCGAGCTCCAGGAGAAGACCCTCTTTCTCCCTGCGTATCAGCTTGACCTTCTCAATATTTACCAGCCATGAGCGGTGGCAGCGGATGATGGCTTCCTCCTTAAGTTCTTCCTCCAGGGCCCTGAGAGTATTGCGCAGCATGAATTTAGTCAGTCTATCTTTTGCCTGGTAAAAGACAGTGACATAGTTATCGCTTCCCTGCATATAGAGAAGGTCGGCATGCTTCAGTGAAAGCCTCAGCACTCCCTTTTCGTCACGGAGGTGTACCATCGGGTGCCGGGAGGCTGTCTCAGGCTGCTCCATAATCCCTGACAGCTTCTTTTTGCTTTCGCGCCATGCGAACCAGAGCCACAGGAAAGTATAGGGTAGAAGCAGTGTTAGCGAGGTGTTCTGAACCGACCTTGCCAGAAGCTCGGTAAAGGGACGGTGGTCATGAAGGATGACAATCTCGAAAAGATTGAAGAAGAGAGCCATAGCCAGGATCTCAGCAGCCACCCAGACAAGGTAATGCCAGATGAGGAGACTCCTTCCGCTTTTGACGTAATGGTACATCAAAATGCGGCTTATTGCCACTACCAGCACTCCGGCGAGGATGACACCGCTGGAATAGAACAGGAGGGTCGGCTTAGAAACCTCAAACCATGTACCGACACCAAAGGGTGTGTACAGGTTGAGAAAGAGCAATGCAAAGCCGGCTGTGAAGAGTATCGTGGTAACGATATTCCCCTTTTCAGTAAGGTAAACGGGTAGTTTTTTGCTCAGGTCTATATCCATGGGATCAAATGCAATTGCAAAAGTAACACTTTTGCCGACCTGCCGTTTCCATGACAAAAAAGGGACATCAATTTCAGGTACCGGCGCAATTACATGACCGTGACAGGGGAGAACGGGTTTCTCAGGCCTCTGCGGCGCCATTCAGGCCGGCAGCAATGTGATAATTTTCACCCCTGAATCCTGTATTTCGCCCCTGCCGGGAGGTTTACGGCCCGCCGCGGGGCAGGAGGCACCAATTTTTTGGAGTGTCGCTCATCCTGTGTTTTGTTTGCCCTAAAATTAAGCTATGGGGTATACGGCTGTTGAACGGCAAATTTCATCACACTTCAGGGGGAACCTGCTTGAAGGGGTGATTCCAGGCGCCGGGGTAACAGTCAATGCACGGAGGTTTTGTTCTGCTGTCGACAGCTCTGTTCCTGACGGGCAGGATGTGCCGGGTCTGTTTCGCGCTCTCTTCCGCTCGGGCGAGGTTGAAGAGAGCAACAGGGATTTCAGTTATTATATTATGATTCCTGCCGGAGTTCATGACAAGCTATCCGCAGAAGGCGCCGGAACTGCCGCAGACGAATCTGGCAGACGTGGCGCCATTATCCTTCTGCATGGCCTTAATGAGCGGAGCTGGGCCAAGTACATCCAGTGGGGCTCCAGGCTGGCTGAGAATACCGGGCGGCCGGTGGTGCTTTTCCCTCTGGCGTATCACATGAACCGGTCACCTCGCAGCTGGATAGACAGGCATATCATGATGCCACTGGTCTCGGCCCGCCAGGCACTGCTGCCTGACACCAGGCTCTCAACCTTCGTCAATGTGGCGCTGAGCACCCGGATGACCGTCTCACCACAGCGTTTCATGCTCTCAGGATACCAGACCGCAGGTGACCTCGCAGCACTTATCCGCTCCATCAGGGAGGGCAGCATCCCAGGCATCGACGCCGGCGGGCCGACAGATATCTTTGCCTATTCCATCGGGGCGCTGATGACACAGGTAATGATGCTCTCCGATCCATCCCCGCTTCCGGATGACAGCCGCATAATGCTTTTCTGCGGCGGTAGTGCCTTCAGTATGATGAACGGAACCTCCAGGCTGATAATGGACAGCCGTGCGTTCGAGATGCTGCTCTCATTCTATGTCAGGTGGCCTGAGGGCGCCATGAATGGCGGTAGGGAGAGACTTATCCGGTTAATGAATGATACCCCCGAGGGGGAAGCTTTTTATGCCATGACCTCGCAGCAGCGACTGAAAGACCTTCGGGGCAGACCATTCAGCCGTTATGATACCAGGCTGAAGGCGGTGACATTTAAAGAAGATACTGTCATTCCTGCAAAAGCAATTATTGAGACACTCCGGGGAGCTGATGTGGAGGTGTGGAATCCGGACTACCCGTATACGCATGAATCACCCTTTCCCGTTCTCGCCGGTGATAAGGGAAATGAGGTTGACCGTACCTTTGACAGACTCTTTGAGACTGCTGCGGGATTTCTTTCCTGAAATGACTATTTTTGATACGTTCACCGTATCAGGATAATCTATGAAATCACTTTTGATTCCGCCGTACCTCAGGGAGGGTGACCGTATTGAGATCATTACCCCTGCCAGCCCTATCGAAGAGGACGTGGTACACAGTGCTGTACGGATGCTTGAGGAGTCAGGTTTCCGTGTCACCCTGGGCAGGCATGTTTTTGCCCGCAGCGGCCCCTTTGCCGGGAGTGAAACAGACCGGCTGTATGACATACAGCGGGCTACGGATGACCCGGATGTCAAGGCTGTACTATGTTCACGCGGCGGTTACGGCATGTCAAGGATCGTTGACCGCATAGATTTCTCCGCTCTGAAGCAGCGACCAAAGTGGTACGCGGGCTACAGCGATATCACCTCCCTGCATCTTTGGCTCAACAGGGTATGCGGGATTGCCTCGCTGCATGCCGAGATGCCTCTCAACTACACCAATCCTGATTACCTTCCGGAATGCTATGAAACTTTGGTCAGGGCCCTCCGCGGCGAAGCTGAACCGGTGAAATGGACTCCTTCACGTGAGGCTTCAGTTGAGGTGTCGGGCCTCGTCACAGGGGGCAACATATCACTGATCTACAGCCTTAACGGAACACCGGCACAGCCTGATACTGACGGAGCAATTCTGTTCATAGAGGAGATCGGGGAACACTTCTACCATCTTGACCGGATGCTGGTGGCAATGAGGATGGCCGGCCTGTTGAGGAACCTGTCGGCGCTGGTGGTTGGAGGAATGGAAAAGATAACTGAGGGAGAGCATGTATTCAATCAGACTGTTGAAGAGGTTGTAATGAACGTGGTGGCAGGTTATGACTATCCCGTTCTTTTCAACTTCCCGGCAGGCCATATACCAGATAACAGGGCAATTTACCTGGGCAGGAATGCAAGAATCAGTCAGTCGGGCAGGGAAGCCGTAATGAGCTGGATCTGACCTGCCCCTACTGCCTATTGCCTACTGCCTCCTGCCTGATTCTCAGAACGCTGCCAGCAGCAGATTGATGTCCTTTGAAAGGATCCCGAACTTTTGTCCCAGCACCTCATTGGTGAGGATGCCGTTTAAGATATAAACACCGCTCCGGAGTCCGGTATTAAATTTTAGCATATGGGTAAGGCCTCCGGCATCAGCTATCTCCTGCATCAACGGCCTGAAGACATTACTCAGTGCTATGGAGGCAGTCTTGGGCACCCGTGACGGCAGGTTCCATGCAGAGTAGTGTATCACTCCGTGCTTCTCATAGATCGGATCCTTTATCGCCCTCGGCTCAGCCGTCTCCACACAGCCGCCGGTGTCAACACTGAGATCGATGATGACCGAACCGCGCTTCATCCCCTGCACCATCTCTTCAGTGACGTAAAACCAGGGCATGAGGATGTCTGTAGAGAGGGCTCCTATGAGGACGTCGGCTGATTTAAGCGCTTTCTGCAGCACCTGCGGGTGGAATGTTGAAGTGTATATCCTCTGCCCCAGCAGGTTCTGGAAGTTGCGCAGACGGTGCACCGATGTGTCGAACACCCGCACTATGGCCCCCAGTCCAAGCGCTGCCCGTGCTGCATACTCGCCGGCTGTGTTGGCTCCGATGATGATCACCTCCGTAGGTGTCACCCCGGTCACTCCTCCGAGCATCACTCCCTTGCCCCCTGAAGTGGCGCTCAGGTATTCGGAGGCCAGGAGCACTGATGTAACCCCGCTGATCTCACTCATTGACTCAACCACAGGCAGCATCCCGTCGGCATCCTTTATATTTTCGCTTGCCAGGGCCGTCACCCTCTTGCGCATGAGTGTCGACAGAACATCTTCGCCCATGGTTGCTGCATTCATGAATGAAATGACCGTCTGACCCATCCTGAGCTGTGAGGCTTCCTTCTGCTTGAAGGGAGCTATCTTGATTATTATGTCACACTCATATATTTTGGCCGGAGTGTCAGCCACCATCGCACCATTGTCACTGTACTCCCTGTCGGTGAAGCCGGCAGCCTGCCCGGCACCTCTCTCCATAAAGATCTCGTTGCCGGCATCGGTCAGGATCTTAACCGCTTCAGGTGTGAGAGATATTCTTTTTTCATCATCGTGAACATCACGGGGAATACCTATCGACATCTGTTTCCTTCCCACGGCTTTTTCAATCTGCTCCTCCCTCGGCAGGAAAGCGCTTCTGGCCGGTTCATTCATCTGACTTCGTTTTAAATGGTTAGGAGTGAGAAAAATATTACAAGATCAAAATTAAGATTTTAATCGGACAGATGACAGGATAAACGAGATAAATCGGAGAGAAGGAGCCTTGTGACAGCCCGGGGCGGCAGGTCAGAGTGAAGCAGGCGGATTTACGGCATCAACAGGTTCGATGATCCTGCTTCCGTCAGGGGCGACGGTGATTGAGAGCTTCATTGTCTCATCCGGGAGCAGCGGTTCAATTAGTTCGGGCCACTCCATGAAGCATGGTGAACCGGAGTCAAAATACTCCTCAATGCCGAAATCAAGCACTTCGGTGATATTTTTAATCCTGAAAAAGTCAAAATGATAAACCGGTGTACTGCCCGGCCTCCGGTACTCGTTGACCAGGGTAAAGGTGGGACTGGTGACGGTGTCGGCCACACCCATCTCATGACACAACGCTCTTATGAATGTGGTCTTTCCGGAGCCCATCTGACCGTAAAAGGCAAAGAGCTTTTTCCCGGCTGTCTCCTTCAGGAAATTCCTTGCAGCATCACGCAGGCGGCTCTTATCGGCAATAATGATTTTCATGCTGCAAAAATAGCAAATCAGACCGGTTCAAGAGAGACCAGCGGCAGCAGCATCTCCTGAAGTGATATGCCTCCATGCTGGAAAGAGTCACGATAGTAGGAGACAACGCTGTTGTAGTTGTTAGGGTAGACCAGAAAGTCATTCGCGCAGGCGAAGATATACTTTGAGGTTATGTTCACCATCGGCAGTCCTGCCTTTGCGGGAGCAGTGATTTCAAACACCTCGCGCGGATTGTAGTCGAGATTCCTTCCCGTCTTGTAACGCAGGTTCATCGATGTCTGCCTGTCGCCCACCACCTTCAGCGGTCTCTGCACCCTTACTGATCCGTGGTCAGTGGTGAACACCACCCGTGCGCCGCGGGTGGAGGCAAACCTCAGCAGCTCCATCAGTGGTGAGTGGATGAACCATGAGTGTGTCAGTGTGAGCCATGAGGCCTCGTCAGCAGTAAGGTCACGGATGAGGTTGATCTCGGTACGGGCATGGCTCAACATATCGACAAAGTTGTATACCAGCACGTTAAGGTCATTGTTCATGAGCTGGGTGAGGCGGTCATTGACGCTTCTGCCCTCAGCGTCGGAACTGATCTTGTGATAGCTCCACCGGCAACTGATTCCTGCCCTGAGCAGGTTCTTTGCCAGCAGCTTCTCCTCATTCAGGTTCTTGCCCTCATCCTCATGTTCATCAATCCAGTATTCTGGCATCAGCTCCTCGATGGCAGCCGGCATGAGACCTGCAAAGAGTGCGTTGCGCGAATATTGAGTGGTGGTGGGGAGGATACTCAGGTAGAGCTCCTCGTCAACCGTGCGCATAACCTGTCTCAGGTCGCCCGCAATTGTCTGCCACTGATCAAGACGCATGTTGTCAATGATGATGAAAAAGAGCGGAGCCCCCTTGCTGATCATGGGGAAAATCCTTTTTGACAGCACTGCCGGTGACATAAGGGGCCTGTCAGCCGCTTCGGCAGAAACCCACTTCATGTAATTACCGGAAATATACTTGGCAAAAGCCCTGTTGGCGTCTGCCTCCTGCATTCGAAGCACCTCTCGCATGCCTGTGTCTGAAGACCTGATCAGTTCACCCTGCCAGAAGATGAGCCGGCGGTAGAGCTCGCTCCACTGTTCAAAGGTGGAGGCTGATGAGATCATGTCAGCTATGCTGCTGAACTCTTCCCGGAAGACAGTGGTGGTCTGCCTGGCTACAATCTCCTCAATATTAAGTATACGCTTAAGGGTCAGCAGGATCTGCTGTGGCTTGACAGGCTTGATGAGGTAATCAGCGATCTGTGAACCGATGGCAGCGTCCATGATGTCTTCCTCCTCGCTCTTGGTGATCATGACGACAGGGATGGCCGGTCTTATGGCCTTTATCCGGCGCAGGGTCTCAATGCCGCTAAGACCGGGCATATGCTCATCAAGGAAGATGATATCATAAGCTTTCTCCCTGACCATTGTGATTGCATCATTGCCTGAATGACAGGTATCAGTTTCAAACCCCTTTTCTTCCAGATACAGGATATGGGACTTGAGAACCCCTATCTCGTCATCTACCCAGAGAATTCGTATTTGTCTCATTTGCAGCCTTTCACGTTACCGAAGATTAGAATATGCTTTCGAGTGAAAGATAGCATATCTGTCGGTATTCTTGTCTTCCCGGAATTTCTGCAGGTTGTCACGACTAATAAGATAAACTGTCAGGCCTGCGGTGGCTGCGTCCCTGACGGTTTGTTCAGGATTGAATGATATGTACCAGGCGGCTGCTTCTGCTGTTTTTTCAAAAGGTCCGACTGTAATAAGCAGGTAGCCGGCGTCTGTCGCCGCTCCCTCAGTTCGGTAACTCCGGTCCGGGTACTGGTCGAGGTTGTAGTTGATGATGTCAAACACCATCTGGTTCATGTTTGCCCGCGGATTGGAGGCAACGATTATAACATAATGCGGCTGCAGCGTATCTGCAACATATATTTCTTCTGCGATGCGTGTATCCTCTGCGATCCTGATCTCCGGTTTCTCCTTGCGGAGGAAGTCGGTGATCTCCGCTGCCCGTTTCCCTTCAGGTGTTGAGGGGAACTTTGCCACCAGTGAGTCAAGTTTTGCCTTGTATGCCAGCTCGCCCTCCAGGGCGCCTGTGGCCATCGCATCAAGAAGCATGAATTTTGGCATCATTTCATCTTCGGGAAAGAGTCTTTCGGCTTCGGTGCAGAGGATTATTGCATCTGCAAACCTCTCCTCGGTAAATGCCAGGTAAGCCCCGTCATAGCTTCGTGAAGCTCTTGCTGCCATCTCCTTGTACCTGTTTGCATAATCCGGGTCGGAAAGGATCAGGGCATATTCTGAATCGGGGTATGATGCCAGCAGCTCGGCCCTGCGTCTGTCAGCCCTCGGCGGGTCGCTTTTGCTCAGCAGCCGGTATAGTTCATAAAGTGCTTCTGCCCTGGTGTTGACATCAGTTCCCGTACTGGCAGCTTCTTCCAGTGAGGTGGCGGCTGAGAGAGTATCATTGAGCCTTGATGCAAGTATCTTGCCCTCTCCAAGCAGCGCCTCCGCACTACGCTTTACGGAGATTTTGAGAAGTGAGTCCGTGAGAGGCAGGTTACGCAGGTAGTATTCCTTTGACCGTTCCGGCGCCACACCGGCGCTGTCAGCCTTTTCCTTCTGGTTCTCGGCTTCCTGCTGTGTTCCGGGTCCGAATGCTGATCGGGTTTTGTTTACCCTTCTCCAGTTATCCTCGAGCCTTCTGTCACCCCACCGGCGCCTGAATTCAGTACGTCCGAAGGTAAGGGCTGCCTGGTTGTAAAAATACCATCCTCCTTCGGCTGAGATGGCACCTCTGTATCGTTGCTCGTTCTCATAATACTGTCCCATATTGTACCTGTCGCTGCCGTCACCGGTTTGCTGGCCGGTCATCTTCGACTCCAGATTACTGATCACACCCGCGATCAGTGCATCGCGCTCTTCAGTGCTCATGGCTGCCACCCTGCGCAGGCTGTCCTCAGTGACCACCACGGTGTGAAAACCCGCATATTCGCCCAGGTCGGAAGTCCTGCGGCTGATCAGCTCATAGTTGGGGAAACGGTTGTCGATGAGGTATGAAGCACTGTCATAGTACTGCCATGACTTCAGGTAATCAGGCTTCTGGTAAAAATGCCCGGCAATGGCAAGGTATGAACGTGCTTTCTGCCTGGTGTTGACTGTGCTGCTGGCTGCAGCCTGCGACCATAGTTTCAGGGCTTCGTCAGTGTTTCCCCGGCGCTGTTCCAGCTCACCCAGGGCGAAGTAGATCTGATCAAGATAATCCTTGTTCCTCGAGTCACGCAACATTTTTCGCAGCGACTTGAAAAGGTCATCGGCGTCGCTGTGCGTAATATCTGTCACTCCTGCCAGGTTGATGCCTGCGTTGAATTCCAGGTCATAGGGAGGATTCATTTTCATCACCTGGCTGAAGTACCGGGTTGAGAGATCATTATCACCGGCGGCCCTGTATGCCTGGGCAAGGAGATAGGTCAGACGCACTTTTGTCCTGTTGTTCCCGGCGTACTCTGTGGCTGCAGTGAGAGGTTCAAGAGCCTCACGATACCTCTTTTGTCTGAGAATAATGTCTGCCTGAGTGGAGTAATACATCGCCTTCAGCGGACGTGACAGGCTCTCAGGACTGGCTGTTTCCTGAAGCACGCGCAATGCCTCTGAATAATTGCCTTCCTCCGTCTGAATACGGGCCATCCAGATGCCGGCCTCGGTAATAAGATCCCGGTCAGTGGCAATGCTTACAGCGAAGGAGAGGGATGAGCGGGCTCCCATATAATTCTTCTGGTAGAACTGCGCCTTGCCCATAAGGAGATAGGAGTCATCAACCCATTCGTTGAATTCCCTCCTGTTGTAAAACTCCTCGCTCTTCGCAGAGGCATTCCTCCGGTTCTTTTCCTCAGGTTTCGTGGTTATGGAGTGAAGCGCTATCACCTTGGAGGCTTTTTGAATGGCACGTTCCATATCAGAAGAGGCCATGCGTGCCGACTCGGCTGCGGAGTATTCAAAAACGGGAAGGAGATCACTGTAGTCATCGATGTGGGACTCTGTCACCTTCTTCACTCCGGCCTTGTAGGCCTCATTACCGTTGAACCAGATATTGTATTTGGAGATAAGTGAATTGTAAAAACGGCTCGCACCGGTGTTCTTTTCAGCAGAACACCCGGCAAGAATCAGGGCGATAATTCCGATCGCCGCTGAAATGTATCCCCTATGCCGTAATCTCAACAAATATGGTTTATACTCTTATAACTGAAGAGGCCCTCCGAAAGTATCCAAAGTTAAGAAAAAGAGGAGGGAAAAAGGCATCAGCCTGCTGAAGGCGGCATCAGGCTCACTTTACCTCAACCCTCCTGGTCGGGGCTAAATCAGTGTTGCGTATCTCCACCTGGCGCACCACCATCTCAGCGAGGTTCATGAAGGCGGTCCCCGTTGCAGTGTCTCCCAGCGCCACCGGCCTGCCTGAGTCACCGCCGTCACATATGCTCTCCACAATGGGTATCTGTCCAAGGAGCTCAGTGCCGCTCTCGGCGGCAAGCCTGCTGCCGCCCTCCTTTCCGAAGATGTAATACCTCCTGCCGGGAAGCTCGGGAGCCTCGAAATACGACATGTTTTCAACAAGACCCAGCACCGGCACATTAATGGATTCGCTGCGGAACATGGCTATCCCCTTTCGGGCATCTGCCAGCGCCACCTCCTGAGGTGTGGTCACCACTATTGCTCCTGTCACAGGTACCTCCTGCACAAGGGTCAGGTGTATGTCACTCGTCCCCGGAGGCAGGTCGAATATCAGATAGTCAAGCTCACCCCAGTCGCCCTGGCTGATGAGCTGCTTCAGGAAACTGCTTGCCATGGGCCCGCGCCAGATGACGGCGTCAGAGCCCTTGACGAAGAAACCTATGGAGAGGATCTTTACACCGTACTTAGACATCGGGACAATGATGTCTGTTCCGTTCTCACTGTGCACATCGGGACGGTATTCTCCGGCATCGAACATCCCTGGCACTGAAGGGCCGAAGATGTCGGCGTCAAGCAGCCCGGTGGCGTAACCCTTTCGCGCCAGCGCTACTGCCAGGTTCACTGCTACAGTAGACTTGCCAACGCCGCCTTTGCCCGAGGAGACTGCAATGATGTTCTTCACCCCCGGCAGCACGTCTCTCTTCGGTGCTGCCATCTTCTCAACCATGATCCTTGGTCTGACCTCTATCGATGAGATGACTGCGTCGGGGCCGAGGGATTCCTTTACCGCCCTCACACAGTTGCTCCTGACCGATGCGATAAAAGGATCATTCGATTTTTCCGGTATGAGTACCAGCGAAATCCCCTCACCGGTCTGTGTAATGTCACCTACCATTCCGAGGGTGACGATGTCAGTTCCCTTCTCCGGATGGGTGACCTTGCGAAGGGCGTTCAGAATATCATCTTTTCTGTACATACCATGAATTATTTGCGATTTGCGATTTGCGATTTGCGATTTGCGATTGAAGTTTATGATTTTATAATTCAACACCCGGATCCCAGAACCGTTCATGGAATTCGACAACCCTGTCGTCTTCCACTGTGAAGCCTTCGTTTTCCAGCAGCTGCTTCATTGTTGATGAGTTGCCGAAGTGATGCTTCCCGGTGAGTATACCGTTGCGGTTCACAACACGATGGGCCGGGATGTACCCGTGACCGGAGTGCGACGAGTTGAGAGCCCACCCCACCATCCTCGCTGAACCTCCTGTGCTGAGATACCTGGCAATGGCACCATATGACGTAATCCGGCCATAGGGTACCAGCTTCGTCACCTCATACACGCGGCTGAAAAAGCCTTCATTATCACTCACCGGGACTGACGATCTCTTTTTCATCTGGCAGTCTGAACGACAGATAAGTTATAGGAACACCCTGTTTCAGGAAAAGTTCTTCGTAATGTGTCCTGATTGAAAGCAGCGTATCACCGGGCATCTCCCGGTAAAGATCGGTGACGGATGTGATTATCTCGAGGCCGTTTGCCCTGACAAGCGCAAGAGTATAGTCATACAATTCACGGCAGTCAGTCTTCAGGTGCACTATGCCACGGTCTTTCAGGTACTGCCTGTAAAGGTTCAGGAACTGCGGGCCTGAGAGCCTTTTCTTTTCCCTTACCCTCTTCATCTGAGGATCAGGAAAGGTCAGCCATATCTCATCAACCTCGCCACGGGCGAAGAACGAGGTGGTGAACTCTATGCGGGTACGGATGAAGGTGGAATTCGGAAGCCCCATAAGATGAGCATCCTTTGCGCCCCGCCACATACGGGCACCCTTGATGTCAATGCCGATTATATTCTTATCAGGATACAGTCCTGCAAGCCCCACAGTGTATTCTCCCCTGCCGCATCCAAGCTCAAGGATGACAGGATTGTTGTTACCGAACCAGTCTTTGTGCCACTTTCCCTTCAGCTCGTGGTCACGCCTGAATACCTCATCAAAAGGGGGCTCGATAACACGGTCGAACCCTTTCATCTCAGCCCACCGGGCATGCTTGTTCTTGCCCAAAACCCAGGTTATTTTTTATTCCCGTCTGTCAGCGAGATCTTCATCCCCATGTCATAGACACCGTTGAGGAGCGTGTCCCTCATACCGTGAATAACCCTGAAATGATAGTCGCCAGATTCGGGAAAATAAACATTTGACTTAAAGGGAATCGTCAGTTCCCGAAGATCTCCCGTCCCTTTACCCAGCCACCTGCCTTTTTCATCGGTCACTGCTGCCTGAAGAGTGTCAGTAACAAAGGCTCCTGACGGGAAGGAGGTAACAATGAAGAGGTAGATGTTGCGGTACGGGTAATCCGTCGAGGTGCGCAATGACAACTGTATATCATAAGTCTTTACCGTATCATCAATGGGACAGGTGTATTTTGCAGGATCAAACATGCTCCATTTCCCTTCATCCAGAGTATAGTTCTCCGAGTATTGTATGCTCCGGTCGCATGCCATGGCCGCTGCCGCAATCATCAGGGCAGCTGCTATGATCTTATTTCTGCTTCCTCTCATGTCTCCTGTGATATGGTTTGTTTTTGCCCTTGCCCTCACGCGGGCGGCTCTTTGATTCAAACCTGTCAAGCCCGCTGTTCTGCAGCAGCAGGTCATTTCCTTTTTCCATACGGTTGTTTGCCGGCTCTGCCAGGAGGGTGTCAGGCTTGATGCCCTTACGGTTCAGCTGGATGATCTCACGTACCCGTGACACCGGCACTGCCGTCATATTTGCGGCAATCCGCGGATCAGTCGAATACCAGTAAACGCCGGTGTGCACCTCCATCTTCATGAAATAGGCAGTACCTCCTGCAAGCTCAAGGGGTATCTCCTTTGAGGGAAATTCCTTCTGTGCATCAATGTAGCAGTCGAGCTCATAATTCAGGCAACACTTCAGTTTGCCGCACTGCCCGGCGAGCTTCTGGGGGTTCAGAGACAGGTCCTGGTAGCGGGCATGGGAAGTGGTCACAGAGATAAAATTTGTCACATGGGTCGAGCAGCACAGCTCCCTGCCGCAGGTGCCTATACCACCTATACGCCCTGCCTCCTGCCGTGCGCCAATCTGCCTCATCTCAATCCTGATATGAAACTCCTCAGCAAGAACCTTTATCAGCTGACGGAAATCAACCCTCTCGTCGGCCAGGTAATAGAAGATGGCCTTTGTCTTGTCACCCTGGTACTCAACATCGCCGATCTTCATTGCCAGACCAAGGTTTTCTGCAATCTTCCTTGAACGAAGCATGGTGGTAACCTCAAGCTTCTTTGCCTCCTCCCATTTCTGAAGGTCAACAGGCCTGGCCTTCCTGTAGATTTTCTTCAACTCATCGATAACAGGCCTGGTCTTCATCTTTTTCAGTTGCTGACTGACAAGGAAGCCGGTCATTGACACAAACCCGATATCATGCCCCGGAGAGGCCTCAACGGCAACAATATCATCAACTTCCAGCTTCAGGCCGTTCACATTCCTGTAGAAACCTTTTCGCGTGTTCTTGAACCGGACTTCAACCACATCATTGTACCTTGCGTCGAAGGGAAGGTCGGCAAGCCAGTTGTACTCATTCAGCTTGTGCGTTCCTATAGTGTATTTTACTTCAGGCTTCGGCGCCTCTTCGGCAGGCTGGACCTGTATATCTTCGTTTGTCATAACATCATGTTAACCGTTGACGGAAGAAAAAATCAGTTTCATGCTTCCCGCCAGGGTGAATGCAAAATTAGGAATAAATGAGCTATTTTCAAGGGATTCCCCACAGTTACCTGATAAGTCTCATTGTCCTGAGGGCCAGGTCAAGGAAAATCATTTTTGTATTGCCGTTGCTCTCGACGTGGGCATATGCAAGGTTGAACTCACGGTCGAGTGCATTTATGTTCTTCTCATTGATGAAGGGATGGAATTTTTCTGAAAATTCATCCTCGGCGCGGGTGAGGTATACAAGCCTGTTTTCCTTCCCGTTGAAATTAAGTATGAAATTCTCGCGAATCATCCTCAGTGAGTAGGAGAGGAAGCTCTTCTGCCTCTCCCTTCCCAGTGCCGCGGTCTCCTCTGACCAGGTTACAAGTGAGTGGATATCACGGGTCCACGCCGTACGCATAAGCCTGGTGAACCGGTCGAGGTGCACAGCACTGTTGTCATCTTCCCGGGCAAGTTCCATGGCCCTGACCATGTTTCCGTTTGCGATAGCGGCTATTTCTGAGGCTCTGACATGGTCCATGCCCATGGTCCTCACCAGGTGTGCACTGAGTTCATCCGATTGTATAGATGGTATTCTTATATGCTGGCATCTCGAGGTTATCGTCGGCAGCAGCCTGTCATCCTCTTCCGAAACAAGGATGAAGAGTGTGCGGGCCGGGGGCTCCTCTATCATTTTAAGGAGCTTGTTCGCCGTCTCGGCATTCATCTTTTCGGGGAGCCAGATAATCATAATCTTGAAGTCAGACTCAAATGACTTGAGACTGAGCTTTCGTATTATCTCTGCTGCCTCGGCCACCGGTATCAGAGCCTGCTCATTGGCTACTTCCATCGCTTCAGTCCAGGTGCTGAGCGAGAACCATGGTGAACGGAGAACCATTTCGCGCCATTGCGCGATATAAGTATCACTTACCGGCTCCGTTCCTGATTTCTTTTTAATGACCGGGAAGACAAAGTGGAGGTCGGGATGGATCAGCTTGTCATACTTGACGCAGGAGGGGCACACGCCGCAGGCGTCTTCTGCAGTACGTTTCTCGCAGCTGATGTATCTTGCGAAGGCCAGAGCGATGGCAAACTTTCCACTCCCCTCAGGACCATAAAAAAGCAGTGCGTGACTGACGCGGTTCTCCGCAACGGAGCTCCGCAACCTGTCAATCACTGCCTTCTGTCCCGGTATCTGTGAGAAATTCATTATGCCCTTCGGATGATGAAGAGCAAATGTAGTAAAAAACGGATTATTACGTTTTTTTAAAGCGCTGCCAGGGCTTTATCATAATCAGGCTCCTGGACTATCTCCGGCACCAGCTCGGTGTAAACCACGTTGCCGTTCTCGTCAACAACCACAATGCTGCGGGCATAAAGACCGGCCATGGGTCCGTCAAGGAGGTCAACACCGTAAGCCTTTCCGAATTCAGCATTGCGGAACCCTGACAATGTCACGACATTTGTTATCCCTTCGGTTGAGCAGAAACGTCCGTGCGCGAACGGCAGATCCTTCGTGATTGCCAGCACAACAGTGTTTTCCCTACCGGCTGCCAACTGATTGAATTTACGCACTGCGGTGGCGCAAATGCCCGTATCAAGACTTGGAGAGATGTTAAGTATTACTTTCTTTCCTGCCAGCTCATTCAGAGAAAGGTTGCTGAGATCTGATTTAACAAGTGTGAAGCCGGGAGCCTTGCTTCCCTTTTCGGGAAGCGAACCTGATGTGTTTACGGGGTTACCCCTGAGCGTGATTTTTGCCATAATGTAACTTATTTGTTTAGTAAATATTTCGATTTATTGAACCTTTAAGACAGGTACCCGCCATGAAGTCATCGCATTTTCCTGTTCTGCCTGTAGTTTCTCAAATTTAACAAATCATCGCGGCATTTGTTTAATAAAAAATAAACTGACATAATTAATCCTTTGCATGTACTGGAACCTTTCAACTTATTATTTTTGTACAATACAAACGAACATCTAATCCGTAAACAGAAATTTTATGAAAATCATTGACAATTTCAACTTTAAGGGTCTCAGGGCTATTGTCCGGGTTGATTTTAACGTTCCCCTCGACAAGAATACACGTGAGGTCACTGATGACACACGTATCCGCGGGGCTCTTAAGACAATAAAAAAAATAACGGCTGACGGCGGTTGTGCCATCCTGATGTCACACCTTGGACGGCCGGAGGGAGTTATGGAGAAGTATTCACTCAAACCCGTTCTCCCGGTGCTGGAGAAGCACCTGGGCATGAAGGTGGCATTCGCTCCTGACGCCCTTGGCGAAGAGGCTGTGGCGATGGTCGCTGCCCTAAAGCCCGGAGAGGTGATGATGCTGGAGAATGTCAGGTTCTACCCAGAGGAGGAGGGCAAGCCGATACTCCCGGAGACCGCCACAGATGAGGAAAAGAAAGCTGCAAAGGCCGCACTGAAGTTGAAACAGAAGGAGATGGCGAGAAAACTTTCGACCTATGCCGACGTATATGTCAACGATGCATTCGGTACGGCTCACAGAGCCCATGCTACCACCGCGGTAATAGCCGACTTCTTCCCGGAAGACAAAAGGATGTTCGGCTTCCTCATCAACAGCGAGCTTGCAGCTATGGACAAGGTGCTGAAGAGCGCCGGGAAGCCATTCACCGCAGTAATGGGTGGAGCCAAGGTGTCAGACAAGATACTCATTATCGAGAACCTTCTTGACAGGGTGGACAACCTGATTATTGGCGGAGGCATGACATACACCTTCATAAAGGCAATGGGCGGCAGGATAGGTAATTCGCTCTGCGAGGCCGACAAGCTTGATGTGGCAAAGGCTGTCATTGAAAAGGCAAAGGCAAAGGGGGTCAACCTGCTCTTCCCGGTTGACGGCGTCAATGCAGACAAGTTTGATGCTGAGGCTGATACATATACTTCGGCAATTGATGACGTTAAGGACGGATGGATGGGCCTTGACATCGGCCCGAAGAGTATAGAGCTCTTTGAGAAGGTAATAATGGATTCGAAGACCATTCTCTGGAACGGACCAATGGGTGTGTTTGAGATGACCAGGTTTGCCGCCGGTACCACCGCAATAGCCAAAGCCGTGGCAAAGGCCACTGAAAAGGGAGCATTCTCACTGATCGGCGGGGGCGACTCGGTTGCGGCTATCAACAAGAACGGACTGGCTGACAAGGTGAGCTATGTCTCTACCGGCGGAGGTGCCATGCTGGAATACATGGAAGGCAAAAAACTCCCGGGCATAACGGCTATCAGGGGTGAATAATGAATCGGTGGTTCATACCGGCACTGGCCCTGATGCTGATGTTTGCAGGGTGCGGAGGCGACGACCAGAAGACCTCGGGAACCATCATTCTGTCGAGTGAGCTGCTCGACAGCGGATCTTATTATTACGCAATGGGACTCTCCTTTGATGAAGCAGGGGAAGTCCCCACGCAACCTGATCAATACCGTGCTGATATAATACTTGGCGCAGGTCCGGTTGGCGGAGGGCCGTCGGTAGCATACCTTACTGCCAATACATTCACTCCCCCCTTCGCGCTGGCAGGAGAATACGGAAGTGAGAGCCTGGCGAAGAATGCCTTCAGCGAACTGAAGAGCGTCGGGAGTTATACATGGGTTGAATTTGCAGCACCGCTTGCCGCTGACCAGGTCTGGGTGGTAAAGACACGCGATGCAAAATATGCCAAGCTCAGGATCATCAGCGTGATGCTTAACACATCGGTCACTCCCGCAGTTGCCACCTGCTCCCTTGAATGGGTATGGCAGCCTGACGGATCGTCAACATTCCCGGCGAAATGATGGAGTGCCCGGATGAGATATTCAGGGTCTCCGGCGCCGCTTCCTTTGAAAAGATGGCGCTGGAGATCTTCCGCTTCCAGGCTGCGGGATGCCCGGTCTACGGGGAGTATATAAGCCTTCTCAGGATTAAACCGGAAGAGGTTTATTCACTCTTTTCAATCCCCTTCATGCCCATCTCATTCTTCAGGGACCATATGGTAATGACCGGGGGAGGGGAGCCGGAACGGATTTTTCTCAGCAGCGGCACAGCCGGCATGAAACGGAGCAGGCATCATGTCAGGAACCCGGCTATCTATGACGAGAGCCTGGAACGAACATTCAGACTTTTTTACGGTGAACCCGCGAACTATGCCATTATGGGGCTGCTTCCCTCGTATCTTGAAAGGGAAGGCTCATCTCTCATTTATATGGTTAACAGGTTGATGCAGCTCTCAGGCAACAATTCCGGGGGATTCTTCCTTGATAACCACTATGCATTGTTCGCTGCCATTGAAAAGGCCAGGGCAACGGGACTGAAGGTGCTGCTGATAGGAGTTACCTTTGCCCTGCTTGACCTGGCGGAGAAGCATCCGGTTGATCTCAGCGATGTTATCATCATGGAAACCGGTGGAATGAAAGGCCGGAGACGTGAGATGATCAGGGAGGAGGTACATGAAATAATTATGAAAGCCTTCGGTGTCAGCTCAGTACACTCGGAATATGGGATGACCGAACTGCTCAGCCAGGCCTATTCACAGGGAGGCGGACTGTTCCGTACCCCACCCTGGATGAAGGTGCTGATACGTGACAGCCATGACCCGATGTCACATTCTTCCGAAGCCGGAGCAGCCGGCGGCATCAGTGTCATTGACCTTGCAAACCTCTGGTCATGTTCATTTATTGCCACTGCTGACCTGGGCCGGATGCACCAGGGCGGACTCTTTGAGGTTCAGGGCCGGTTTGATGAGGCTGATATACGGGGATGCAATCTGCTGGTAAGCTGAATACAGGCAGTAGGCAATAGGCAATAGGCAGTAGTGAAGTTGCTGCTAATCATACAATTACCTGATGAATTGTCAACACTCTTGCCTAATGCCTCTTTTATTATCAGATTCCCAGTTTTGCTTTGATGTCGGCGGGGATGGCGTTCTTATGAACCATGATGAAGACCGTCTTGGCCCTCACATAGCTCTCTGACATGTTCAGGTAACCGCCATGGGGGTTCCTGTCGGTACCCCATGAATTCTTAGTGATGTAGTACTTCGTGCCGTTCTGGTCCTTCACCATTCCGGTGACGTGCATCAGGTGGTCATCAGAAGTTACGAAAGTTTCATATCCCTTCTGGCGGACTTCCTGGGTGACATTAATTTCGGGACCCGGTTTTTCAAACATTGCAAGATTGGCATAGACGCCACCCTGAGCTGCCTCAAAACGGGCCCTGTCAGTGCTGGCTGAGGGATCCATCCTGGTGAAGTCCGGGTTGATGGCCACACCATTGGCATGGGAGAAGCCCCTTTCGCTCACGTCGCCGTCCCAGTTAACCGTATAACCGTTGTTGAGTGCATAATCCATGATCGTGATCAGTTCATCCAGGGGTACATTGTGGAAACGGTTCATCTCCCAGTTGTCGGGCACTTCTAAGAGTCCTTCGGTATAGAAAGGAAAATGTGAGAATGAGGTAATATGTACATAATCATCCATGTTCAGTCCCAGGCTGGCAGCAAATGTTTTCGGAGTATAACTCTGGCCCTTGTAGGTGAAGGTGGAAGGTACCTCTCCCATATAGATGTCGAGGATGGCTCCGGTTACTTCATTCGACTCCTTGCTGAGGCGTTTCATCTTTACCGGAACAGCACTAACCGCATCGACGTATGACTGCAGCTCACGGTGATTATGTACCGGGGAATCATAGCTGATGCCTGTATATGCTTCCTGGGGGACTATTCCGTCTTCGATGAAAACCCTTAACCATGAGGGTGACAGGCTCCCCTCACCCAGATTGCCTTTTCCCTGGCGAAGGTAGTTGTCAAGTATCCTGTTCTCATATGTTTTCCTTACCACGAACATCTCTGAGAGGTCATATTCGCCCTTGCCCATGCGCAGAAGCTCAGATTCCATGAATGATGTGGTAGCAAAGCACCAGCATGTTCCGGTAGCCGACTGGTTCTTCACCGGTGAGGCTGGCAGTGAGACGATGGTGGTGAATTTGTATCCTTCAGGCTCTGGAGCAGCTTGTTTCCTGCTCTTCTGGGCGTGCGTCGGCATGGCGGCAATAACCATTGCAAAGAGGATCAAAAGGGTCTTTTTCATATGTATCGGATTTTGGTTTATATATTTCAGGAGGACCCAAAAATATATAATAAAATTCACAAGGGAAATGTTTTTGAACAACAGCACAGGCGTTGGAAGATCACATTGTGGGATAGTAGGCGCCCTCAATGTGGTCTATCTCATGGCCGGCTTCGCTGATGATGACAGTAATGATATCGAACCTGGCCTCCCTGGTTATACCGTATGTATCTATATAATTGGATGCCGCAAAGATGATTGTTCTCTGTTTGGGTACGTTGACCGCCTCGGAGGGGTGCACCCAATAACCGGAAGACCTTGTCTTTACTTCGGCGAATACAATGAAGCAGTTGTTTTCAGCTATTATGTCAATTTCCGTGCGTCCCGAGCGCCAGTTTCTGTGGCGGATCGAATAGCCCTTCCCTGCAAGGTATGCTGCAGCAATCTCTTCACCAGCGGGTCCCAGTCCTTTGGTGTCACTCATCTCAGACCTCTATCAGTCTGTTCTTTATTGCATAGAGGATCAGGCTGGCGGTGTTTTTGGAACCTGTCTTGGCAAGCAGGTTGGCCCTGTGCTTGTCTACGGTCCGCTTGCTGATAAACAGTGCGTCAGCAATCTCGTGGTTGGATAGTCCTTCGCAGATCTTGAGGAGGATCTCCTTTTCGCGCCTGGAGAGACTGGAGTTCTTCTCCTCATGCTCCCTGTTCTTGATACGCCTGATGACATGGTAAAGGAGCTCCTGCGAGAAGTAGTTGCCTCCGCGGTGTACCGCAATGATGGCATCATGAACGTCTGAGATGTCGGAGTCCTTCAGTATGAATCCCTTCGCTCCGGCGTCAACCATCCTGTAATAATACTCTTCCTCCCCGTACATTGACAATGCGATCACGCATGCCGCCGGAATCTGGCGTGATATGCGCGATGTGGCTTCCACCCCGTCCATCTCGGGCATGCTTATATCCATCAGGACGATATCAGCGGGGCAGTTTTCAAGCATCTTCAGCAGCTCGGCGCCGTTTGATGCCTCTGCCACCACCTCGAATTCGGGATAGCCGCCGAGAAGGATTTTCAGTCCGTTACGGAAGAGCTGGTGGTCATCTGCGAGAGCTATTCTGATTTTTTCCATACAATGCTTTATCCCCTATGGGGAAGGTTATATATGTTATTCTTCTACAATTCTTTATCCCCTACGGGGAAAGTCGTTATTCGCAATCCTTGCATCTACAATTCTTTATCCCCTACGGGGAAAATCACAAATCACAAATCGCAAATCGCACATCGCAAATCGCAAATATCACTGGTCCACCCTTATCAGCGCACTCGTTCCCTTGCCGCGTGCGCTTTCAATGACAAAGACCCCGTCAACCGACCTCACACGTGTTTCGATATTCGGTATTCCCATTCCTGCTGCCCCTTCGGATGACAGCTTCTCCATGTCGAATCCGCGGCCGTTGTCAAGATACTGCAAGGTAATTATTTTTTGGTGGCGGCGAAGTTCTATTTCAATCCTGGAGGCGCCGGAGTGCTTCATGCCGTTGTTGATAAACTCACATGCAGCACGGTAAATAACCACCTCCTTGTCAGTATCAAACCTCTCTCCCTCCATATTTGTCCGGAAGTCTATCAGTATTCCGCGCATCATGTTCACCTTTGCTGCGAAGGCGCTGATGGCGCTTGCCACCCCCAGGTTAGTCAGGACATGAGGACTCATGTTGTTGGAGATCTCCTTGATGGTATTAAGGGCCTCATTGACGACATGGTTCGTGTTTTGAAGAATTTCCTTTCCCACCGGGTCGGTGACCCTGTTGTTAAGGGCTGAGAGTGACATCTTTACGGTTGAGAGCAGTGGACCCAGCCCGTCGTGCAGGTCCTTAGCAAACCGTTTTTTTTCAGTCTCTTCGGTATTGATGACGGCGTTCAGAAGCCTCCTGTCAGATCTTGACCTGTCAATCTCCGCCCGTTTCAGTGAATAAAAGATCTCCCTGATAAGCACTACGCCCGTTATTATCATCACGGAGATAAGCACATTCATCCACTCGTCAACCATCATCAGCTCAAATGAGGGTTTGCCCTGGAAATACTCGATAAGCTGGATGAGGGTGCGCACTGCCATCAGTACAAACGATGTTGAAAGAAGGATCCATGAGAGGCGGTAACGTGTTATCTTCATGAACCTTATGGCTATGCCTGCAGCCACTATCTGCAGCACAACCGATATGAACAGGGCTACCAGGCGTACCATTGCAACAAAATTTAATTCATACAAAAGTATGAGTTTATTACCTTTGGGGCGCCAAAATCGGGAAATGAAAACCATCTATACCGGCCTCATCGCGCTTTACTCTGCCATTGCAGGTGTGACTTCGATCTTCAGCAATAAGGCCCGGAGATGGGTGAGAGGCAGGCGGGGATGGAGAGGCCGGCTGAGTTCTTTCAACAGGGGAGAAGGGAAAGTGGCATGGGTGCACTGTGCATCACTGGGTGAGTTTGAACAGGGAAGACCTGTTATTGAAAAGATAAAGTCGGAGCACCCCGAATGGAAGGTGGTTATCACCTTCTTCTCTCCCTCGGGATACGAGGTCAGGAAGGATTACAAAGGGGCTGACACGGTCATGTACCTCCCCACGGATATGCCTGCCAATGTCAGGTTTTTCCTTGACCATATAAGACCTGATCTGGCGTTGTTTATCAAGTATGAGTTCTGGTACAATTATCTTAACGAGCTGAAGAAGAGAAACATACCAACCTATCTGGTCTCCGGAATCTTCAGGCCTGACCATTATTTCTTCAGATGGTACGGTCGCTTCGCAAGAGGTGTGTTTCTGGTGTTCAACCGGATATTCCTCCAGGATGAGCAGTCGGGCCGGCTTCTTGAAAGTATAGGATACCACCATTACAGAGTGACCGGTGACACACGTTTTGACAGGGTTGGTCAGATTGCCGCTGAAGCGAAGGACCTTCCGGTAATTGAAAAATTCCGGGGCGGTGAGTCTCTTTTCGTTGCAGGCTCAAGCTGGGATGAAGATGAAGAGATAATTGCCAGGTATATAAATGAAAACAGCGGTGCAATGAAATGGATCATCGCTCCGCATGAGATAGACGAGGCTCACCTGGGACGCATAGAGAAGAGGCTTGTGCCCGGAACCATCCGCTATTCCCGGTTTGGTGAGAATAACAGTGATTGCAGGGTAATGATAATTGACAATATCGGCATGCTGTCATCGGTCTATCGCTATGCTTCAATAGCTGCCGTGGGCGGAGGGTTCGGAAGGGGAATACACAACATACTTGAGCCTGCATGCTGGGGCATACCGGTCCTCTTCGGCCCGAACCACATAAGGTTCCGTGAGGCAATACAACTTATTGAGAGGGGAGGAGCCGTTTCGTTCACCGATTTTGAAACATTTTCTGCGGCTGTTGAAAAGTACCTCGCTGATCCGGCTGCACTTACTGCAGCGGGCAAGGCATGCGCTTCGTATATATCTGAAAATAAAGGATCTACGGATGAGGTATATAATGAAATATTTGCAAATCAGGGCACTGAAAACTTATTGAAAAAGCGTTAAAAAGTTGTTAATAATTACAAAATGACAATTCTGACTAATTGTGCCCGTAAATGTAATTTAAACCTCTGCCCGAGAAGAATAGCGGTATAATCTGAATCAATTGAATATCAATTACTTTATTAAAGTAATAACAACTACCATAACTTTCATAACTTACTCAACTATGCGAAAACTAAAATTTACCCTCATGCTGTTGTCCCTGGTTATCGGGTCTGCCACCCTTATGGGTCAGGTGACAACTTCAACTCTCAGTGGCAAGATTACGGAGACCGACGGTCAGCCGTTGCCGGGTGCCACGATAATTGCAACCCACGTGCCTTCCGGTACCCTTTATGGTGCCACGGCAAATACCCAGGGTTCGTATTCAATCCAGGGCATGCGTCCCGGAGGCCCCTATACGGTCAATATAACTTTCATCGGCTACAAAACCCAGAGTTACACTGAGATTACCCTGGCGCTCGGAGAAAACACAACCCTGAACTCGACCATGGAATCAACAATGACCGAGATGACAGAGGTTACCGTGATTGGTTACGCGACATCAAGATTCAATACAACGAAAACCGGTGCAGTGACGAATATCACAAATACCCAGATAGCTAATCTGCCTACGGTAAGCCGCAGTATTATTGATGTTACCCGCCTTTCACCTTACGGAGGGAATGGTATGAGCTTTGCAGGCACAGATGGTCGTACGGCAAACTTTACAGTGGATGGAGCGAATTTCAACAACAACTTCGGTTTGAGTTCTGCTCTGCCCGGTGGAGGCAACCCAATTTCTATTGAATCTATCGAAGAATTACAGGTTGTGATCGCTCCGTATGATGTTCGTCAGACTAACTTTATAGGCGGTGGTATAAACGCTATTACAAAATCCGGTACCAATACCTTTAAAGGCAGTCTCTATACTTATCACAGAAATGAAAACATGCGCGGTGATGCTGTTAATGGTAAGCAAATCGCAGGTGCGCGTGATGTTGACCGCAATACATCTTATGGTTTTACTTTTGGTGGGCCTATTGTCAAAAACAAGTTGTTCTTATTTGTAAACGGTGAAATGGCTAAAACACCAACAATTGTCAATCGTTGGAGAGCTTCAGAGGATGGTGTAGCTGATGCCGACAATTATATTTCCCGCACAACTCTGAGCGATCTTCAGACAGTTTCTGATTATGTTAGAAGTAAGTATGGATATGAAACGGGATCGTTTACAAATTTCCCTGCTGATGAAAACAATTACAAACTTCTTGCGCGTTTGGATTGGAATATCACAGACAAACATCGTCTGGCCTTACGTTATAACTACACAAAAAACCTTTACTGGAGCTCTCCAAATGCTTCATCTATGGACGGAGGTACCCGTATGTCCGAGGCAAGAATGTCACAAGCCTCAATGTCATTTGCAAACTCGATGTATTCCATGAACAATCTTGTTCATTCATTCTCTTTTGACTTAAACAGCCGTTTGTCTGATAATGTATCCAACCAGTTTTTGGCAACATTCTCAAAACTTGACGATCTCCGCGGATCAACTTCCGATGAATTCCCGTTCATCGATATTTTGAAAGACGGACAAGCCTATATGTCTTTGGGATATGAACTTTTTACATGGAACAATGCTGTTCACAACAACGTTTTGAATATCAAAGACGAACTGACACGCTATTTAGGCAATCATAAAATCATAGGTGGAATAGCCTACGAATATAAGATGGCAGATAATGCTTATATGCGTAATGGTACAGGATACTATCGCTACTCAAGTCTTGACGACTTCTTAAACGAAGGAACGCCTGAAGTTGTAAACCTGACTTTTGGTTATGATGGTGAGAGCAATCCTGCAGCTCGCATAAGAACAAACAAAATTGGAGTTTACGGGCAAGATGATTGGAGCGTTGCTTCAAATTTCAAACTTTCGTATGGACTTCGTATCGATGGGCTTTTCTTCGATAATAATGATTTGATGACAAACAAAGCTATTTACGACCTTGACTATGATGGTCGTCATATCGATACGGGAAAATGGCCTACAGCAAATCTCATATTCTCTCCACGCATAGGTTTTGTGTGGGATACATTTGGCGATAAGAGTCTGAAAGTTCGTGGAGGTACCGGTCTTTTCGCGGGTAATTTACCGCTTGTATTCTTCACCAATATGCCTACCAACGGTGGGATGGTACAGTATCAGGCACAGATAAATGCAGCGAACGCTGCAAAAAAAGGTTTCACAATGGATGAATTCGCCGGCGGTCTTGTAACTGATGCTGACGGAAACGCCAATATTGCTGCACTTTATGCCAAGTTAACATCATTGGGATATCCTTCAACTATTTCTCCCGAAGATGGGACAGTTCCTTCTGCTGTTAACGGTGTAGATCCGAATTTCAAAATGCCACAGGTATGGAAAACATCACTTGCCGTTGATTATGAATTCAAAACATCTTTCCCATTATCGGTAACGGTAGAAGGAATTTACAACAAAACAATCAACGGTGTTTCTATTTCTGACTGGAGTATTCCAAATGTTGGTGGTTTCGCCCGTTTTAACGGTGTTGACGATCGTCCGGTTTATCCTGCCGGTTATCGTACCAACACAAAAGCCTTTGTGCTGGAAAACACAAGCCTCGGTTATGGCTGGTCAGGCAACATTACTGTCAATGCTCAACCGGCAAAATGGCTCAATTTGATGGCTGCCTATGCACACACGGTTGCCAAAGATGTGACCGGTATGCCCGGATCGGCTGCAGAATCTGCATTTACATACGTACCCACGGTGGAAGGTCCCAACTTCATCAGATTGCACAATTCCCAATACAACACACCCGATCGTCTGGTGACTTCGCTTACTGCCCGCGACAACAGCGGTAATCACTATAGCCTTATCTATGAAGCATGGCTTGGTGGAGCAAACTACTCATACATGATGGTTAACGATATCAACAGTGACGGTTACAACTACGATGCAATCTATATTCCCACCGACGCTGATGTTGAAAGCAATCTTTTCCGGTTTGTTTCAACAGACGACAAGACCCGCTTTATGGACTATGTTCATGCCAACAGTTATTTGAAAAATCACCAGGGGGAATATGCAGAGCCCTATAGCGTTTACTCTCCCTGGGTTCATCGCATTGACTTCGGCTACAAACACGATTTTGTTCTTAATGCGGGCAAAGACGTACATAGGCTGCAACTTAGCCTCGATCTCAAAAACGTGTTGAACTTGTTTAACTCTGAATGGGGCGTCGCCAAATATCTGAATCCGGTAATCGGTTCAGAAGCTCGTATCCTCAAATATGAAGGTGTGGATGCTGAAGGTGTGGCTACATTCTCCACACCCTCTTCAATCAACGGTAATACCAAAACATTCACACCAAGCTACTCATTGGGTCAGTGCTGGTATGCTTTAATAGGCGTCAAATATATTTTCAACTAATAAAAAGTACAGGCAATATGAAATTGAAATACTTTTTCCCAATATTCATCGCGGCAGTTGCCCTGATGGTAAGCTGTGACGATGAATTCTCCGCGACGTTGCTTGATGAAATTCAGGTATCGCAGTCTTACGTGGCTATCCCGGTAGCGGGTGGCTCTGCATCCATTACCGTAACAGCTACTGATAGCTGGACAGTAGAGAACAGTTTACAATGGCTGACTATCTCTTCATCCTCTGGCAGTGCCGGTGAATCAACGCTTACGTTTTCAGCTACATCTACCCTGGATGGTCGCAACGGAGAGGTGAAAATTAAATGTGGAGACAAAACTCAGAGAATAAACGTCATCCAGGGCCTGGCAACAGTTGCAACTGCCACCTGTGCGGATGTGATTGCCGGACCAAACGACAAGACCTATAAGGTAACCGGGGTTTGTACGGCAATAGCCAACACAACTTACGGTAACTGGTATTTAAAGGACGCAACTGGTGAAATATATATCTATGGTACTCTTGATGCGAAGGGCGCTGAGAAAAACTTTTTAAGTCTAGGACTTGAAGTGGGTGATGAAGTAACTGTTCAGGGACCAAAAACTACCTACAATGGAGTTGTGGAGTTGGTAAATGTTACAGTTATCAAAATCAATAAATCACTGATTAAAGTTGATTCTGTTGAAAACGCAGTACTTCCGGTTGAAGGTGGTGAATTTATTTCATACCTTACATGTAAAGGACAAGGAGTATCGGTAGAAATTCCTGAAGATGCCGAATCATGGTTGTCAATTTCCTCCATTCAATCGGAAGGAACGTATGCTGTTGTGACTTTCAAAGCCGATGCCAATACAGGCGGAGACCGCGGAACCACAATCACATTCCATACCACTGACGGGACTAAAGACTATACTTCACAAACAAAACTTACCCAAAAAGGAGCGATTATAAATGCATCTATTGCCGAGTTTCTTGCGGCTGAAGTCAGCACTGCACAGCAATATCGTTTGACAGGTGTTATTACCGATATTTCCGATGCTACAACCGGTAAATTAAACATAAGAGATTTCTCCGGTACAGTATATGTTTATAAAATTGTTGATTTTGCCACAAAAGGCCTGAAAGTAGGTGACATTATTACAATTGTCGGAACACGCGCTGCATATAATGAATCTCCACAAGTTGGTGGTGCAGTTCTGGAAAGCTTTATTCCTGTAACAACGGCAACCATTGCAGAGGTGCTGGATAAACCTGTAGATGCCAATACATACTTTATGGTAACCGGCGAAATTACAGAGATTGTCAATGCGACATACGGCAATCTTAACCTGAAAGACGGTGAGAGTGTGATTTACCTGTATGGATGTTATCCGGGTTGGGGTGCAACCGGCGATGCCAGGAAAAACTTGTTGGCTGACAAAGGGATTGAAGTGGGAGACCAACTGACGGTTATTGCAACGAGGGGCGTTTATTCCGGAGTAGCTCAGCTTTCAAATGGCATTTATTTCAGCCACGTAAGTGCGGCGAAGTAAGAAATACACATCTTTGTGACAGATAATAAAAGAGGCTGCCTCAAACCGGGGCAGCTTTCTTTTTTATCCGCTTGCCGGGGGTGATACATGGCCGGAGGTCAGGTTGGCGGGCATGAAGAGCAGTTTGCGGGACATGGACAGATAGCATCCGCAAAGTTCATAAAAGTTAATATGTATGTTGATAAAAGAAAACTTTTCTTCTTGCCTTCTGTTTCATGCTTGCCTACTTTAGCAAAACCCGTTCATTTTTACGGAAGGTAGACTAACTAACTTATTTACAAACTTTAAGATTTTTTAACTATCAATGGGAGATTCTGTTGTCCATTCGGCTGCCGTCGCCTCTAATGAAAAGGAAATGGTAAAAAAAGAGGAGAAGAAAAGTATAAAGGAGGAGCCGGTGATGGGTAAGCCAGGCAAGACCCGGGGTGAAGGCTCAAAAAGGACATTCACCTATGAGGAAGCTATAATGGCTACCCGTCAGTACTTCGGCGGTGATGACCTGGCGGCGAAGGTGTGGGCAAGCAAGTATGCTCTCAAGGACTCGTTCGGCAACCTCTATGAAAAGACGCCCGATGACATGCATATGCGTCTTGCCTCCGAAGTTCACCGGATTGAGATGAAATACCCAAATCCCGTTCCGGTTGATGTCATCTATGAGGCATTCAAAGACTTCAGGTACATCATCCCTCAGGGAGGACCGATGACCGGCATAGGCAACGATTTCCAGATTGCCTCCCTCTCGAACTGTTTCGTGATTGGTAACAAGGGTGACTCCGACTCATACGGCGGCATCATGAAGATTGACCAGGAGCAGGTGCAGCTGATGAAGCGCCGCGGCGGCGTGGGACATGACCTCTCGCACATACGCCCAAAGGGCTCACCGGTGCTTAACAGCGCACTCACCTCAACAGGTGTGGTCCCTTTCATGGAGCGCTATTCAAACTCAACCCGCGAGGTGGCCCAGGACGGCCGCCGCGGCGCGCTCATGCTCTCCATCTCAATCAAGCACCCTGATGCCGAGAGCTTCATTGATGCAAAGCTGGAGGCCGGAAAGGTCACCGGCGCAAACGTCTCGGTGAAGATTACCAATGACTTCATGCAGGCGGTGATCGATGGCAAAAGCTTCCGGCAGCAATACCCCATCAAATCGGATAATCCGAAGTATGTCAAGGATATAGATGCCCGCAAGCTCTGGAACAAGATTGTCCACAATGCGTGGAAGTCAGCCGAACCGGGAGTACTGTTCTGGGATACCATCAGGAACGAGAGCGTTCCCGACTGTTATGCAGATCTCGGTTATGAGACCGTTTCAACCAATCCTTGCGGTGAGATCCCTCTCTGTCCGTATGACAGCTGCAGACTCATCGCTATCAACCTCTTCAGCTATGTGAAGGATCCCTTCACACCGAAGGCAAAATTTGACTACGATCTCTTCCGCCAGCACGTGCATCTCTCACAGAGGATAATGGATGATATCATCGACCTCGAACAGGAGAAGATTGATGCCATCATTGCGAAGATAGAAGCTGATCCGGAGGACGATGAGCTCAAGAGGGTGGAGCGTAACATGTGGGAAAACATAAGGCACAAGACCGGTGAAGGCAGGCGTACCGGTATCGGCATCACGGCCGAAGGCGACATGCTTGCCGCACTTGGTCTCCGTTACGGGACTGATGAGGCTACCGAATTTTCCGTGAATGTGCATCGTACACTGGCCATCGAAGCCTACAGGGCATCAACGGTAATGGCAGTTGAGAGAGGGGCATTCCCTATCTACAGCGCCGGGAGGGAAAAGAATAATCCCTTCATCAGTCGCATGCGCGAAGCAGATCCTGAGATGGTTGCTGAAATGGAAAAAACCGGCAGGCGCAACATCGCCCTGCTGACCATCGCCCCGACAGGATCCACAAGCCTGATGAGCCAGACCACCTCGGGCATTGAACCGGTGTTCATGCCCTTCTACAAGCGTCGTCGCAAGGTTAACCCAAATGACAAGGATGTGAAGGTGACCTTCATTGACGAGGTAGGAGACCACTGGGAGGAGTTCACGGTCTTCCACCACAAGTTCATCGACTGGATGAAGGTTAATGGCTATAACTATGAGGAGGTGAAGGATTTGTCAGAAACACAGATCAATGACATCGTCGCTGTCTCACCATACTACAGGGCTACAGCCAATGACGTCGACTGGGTAGCAAAGGTGAGAATGCAGGGAGCCATACAGAAATGGGTAGACCACTCAATAAGCGTCACCATCAACCTCCCTGCCGAGGTGAAGGAAGAACTGGTATCTGAACTCTATCTGACCGCATGGAAGGAGGGATGCAAGGGAGCAACCGTTTACCGTGACGGTTCAAGGGCAGGAGTGCTTGTCTCCAGCAGCAGCGAGGAGAAGAAGAACGAATGGTCACCCATCAGACCCAAAGTACTTGATGCCGACGTCATCCGCTTCCAGAATAATGAGGAGAAATGGATTGCCTTCGTGGGACTGAAGGACGGCGTTCCGTACGAGATCTTCACAGGCCTCCAGGATGACGAGATGTTCCCGATTCCTAAAAGCATAATCAAGGGAAAGATCATCAAGAATAAGGATGACGCCGGGAACTCACGCTACGACTTCCAGTACACTGACAAGTACGGTTACAAAAACACCCTCGGAGGGCTTTCACATATGTTCAAGCCCGAGTTCTGGAACTATGCACGCCTCATTTCGGGAGTGCTGCGGTACGGAATGCCGGCAAAGGACGTAGTTGAACTTGTCTCATCCATGAGACTCGACAGTGAGTCAATAAACACCTGGAAGAACGGAGTGGAGCGCTCACTGAAACGTTATATACCCAACGGCACAAAGGCGAAAGGCAAGTGCGAGCACTGCAACTCAACTAACCTGGTCTATCAGGAGGGTTGCCTGATCTGTACTGACTGCGGTACATCAAAGTGCAGTTAACCATTTATTAAACTCCATATCAGATTGAAAGAAGAAAGGAGCGTCAGGCTCCTTTCTTCTTGGTTATCGGTTATCAGTTATCGGTTATCGGTTAGTCAATGCTAACCGGGACAGATGAATTCAGCAGTGACTGGCTGATCTCCTCTGCCGTGGTCTCGTGATCGGGGAGGTTACCCTCAAAGTATTTCTCATAGGCGGAGATGTCAAAATGACCATGACCGCTGAGGTTGAAGAGGATGGTTTTCGAAACTCCCTCCAGGTCGGCTCTCCTGGCCTCATCAAGCGCCCCGGCGATGGCATAGGATGACTCCGGAGCAGGCAGTATTCCTTCTGCACGGGCAAACAGGATAGCTCCCTCGAAACACTCACGCTGGAGCTTGGCTTTTGCCTCAATCAGACCGTCATTGCGCAACTGGCTGACCAGCACACCGGCCCCGTGATACCGTAACCCTCCTGCATGAATCTTATCCGGGATGAAGTTATGTCCGAGGGTGTACATGGGCAGCAGCGGTGTCATACCCGACTGGTCACCGAAATCGTATGTGAATTTACCTTTTGTGAGTTTGGGGCATGATGCCGGTTCCACCGCCACCATCCTTGTTTTTTTGCCATTGACGAGGTTCTCCCTGAGGAAGGGAAAGGCAATTCCTGAAAAATTTGACCCCCCTCCGAAGCAACCGATAACCACATCCGGATAGTCACCTGCTTTTTCAAGCTGTATCATCGCCTCCTGGCCTATGATTGTCTGGTGAAGGATAACGTGGTTGAGCACACTGCCAAGTGAATACTTCGTGTAGGGATCCTGTGCTGCTATCTCCATGGCTTCGGAAATGGCTATTCCCAGGCTGCCCGGAGAATCGGGATTTTTCTCAAGTACATTCCTCCCTGCAGAGGTCATTGTGCTGGGCGAGGGTACCACCTTTGCGTTGTAGGCGCTCATCATCAGCTTGCGCCCCGGTTTCTGGTTATAGCTGACCCTTACCATGAAAACCAGCAATTCGAGCCCGAAGTGGTTGCAGGCGAAGCTCATGGCGCTTCCCCACTGACCTGCTCCTGTCTCGGTGGTGATACGGCGCACACCCTCCTGCTTGTTGTAGTAGGCCTGCGGGATGGCAGTATTGGCTTTGTGCGAGCCTGAGTAGTTGCCACCTTCGTACTTGTAATAGATCCTGCTCTTTGTCCCCAGGGCTTTCTCCAGGCTACGAGCACGAAACAGTGGCGATGGGCGGAATGTGCGATAGAGATCAGCAACCTCATCAGGGATATCAATGTATCTCTCAGTTGATACTTCCTGTTTTATCAGTTCCATCGGGAAGATAACAGACAGGTCTTCCGGACCAACTGGTTTTCCCGTGGCAGGGTTAAGCGGTGGCATCGGTTTGTTGGGCATGTCTGCAATGATGTTATACCATTGGCGAGGCATTTCTTTTTCAGTCAGCAGAATTTTCGTAATCTTTTCCATTTCAGTGATTGTTTAAGAAGGTTATAAAAACAAGAAGCACGCTGTGATCAGCGTGCCTCTTTGTACATTTATCTTATACGGGTTACATAACGGCGTGATTCACAGCTTCATCCTATGAGCTGCGCCAGCGCCAAATGTATAACCCCATTGCTTTCATTGATACAAACATAGTGATTATTTTCAGTTAAAACCTATTAATGGGAGATTTTTTATAGCATATCCCGAAAAAAACTTTCAAACCTGTTTATGTCTTGCGAGCAGGACTTCCTCAATCTCAGAGAGATTTACCGATTTTGCCCTGAGCAGAACAAGAAGGTGATAAATGAGGTCTGCTGCTTCGTTCTTAAAAAGGCCGTCATTTTCACCCATAGCTTCGATAACCAGCTCCACTGCTTCCTCACCTACTTTCTGTGCCATTCTCCCTGTTCCCTCATTGAAAAGCCTGCAGGTATAAGATCCGGGGCTTCCCTCCACGATCCTGCTGTTGATGATTTCTTCCAGCCTGTAGATGAAACCTCCGGATTTAGGTTCCCCGAAGCATGACCATGTTCCGGTGTGACAAACAGGGCCGGCCGGTTCGACCTTAATAAGTATTGCATCACTGTCGCAGTCGGTTTCTATTGAAACCACACTGAGGTAATTGCCCGATGTTCCACCCTTGGTCCAGAGTGATTTCCGGCTCCTGCTGTAAAATGTAACTATACCCTCGTTTACCGTCTTGAGATAAGCCTCTTCATTCATGTAGCCCACCATAAGGACCTGCAGAGTGACGTTATCCTGTATCACTGCGGGTACCAGCCCGTTACCCTTGTTGTAGTCAATGTTCAGCATCTTGTTTCTATATTATTTTCTGAAAGATATTTTTTAAGGTCAGGAATTCTTATTATCCCGTAGTGAAAGAGTGTTGCGGCCAGCGCAGCCGTACAGCCGGTTTCTGCAAACACTTCCCTGAAGTGTTCAGGTGACCCTGCACCGCCTGAGGCGATCACCGGTATATTGACGCTATTACACACTGCCGAGGTAATGTCAAGTGAGAATCCCTCGCCGGTTCCGTCACGGTTGACGGAGGTAAGGAGGATCTCTCCCGCACCAAGTCTTTCCGCCTCATGGGCCCAGGTGACCGCAGAAAGTGTGGTTATGCGCTTTCCACCGTGGGTGCAGACCACCCATCTTCCATCAACAAGTCTGGCGTCAATGGCGACAACAACGCACTGGCTGCCGAACTCATCTGCCAGTCCGGTGATGAGGGAGGGATTAAGTATTGCGGCAGTGTTGACGGAAACCTTATCGGCTCCTGAGCTGATCAGCATTGAAACATCTTCCCTTGTACTGATGCCGCCACCCACTGTGAAAGGGATGTTTATTGCCTCTGCAATCTTCTTTACCAGCGGTGTAAAGGTCTTCCGCCCTTCATCCGTCGCAGATATATCCAGAAAAACCAGCTCGTCGGCCGACTGTTCTGCATAGGCACGTGCCAACTCAACAGGGTCACCTGCATCACGAAGGTTGACGAAACTGATCCCCTTGACCGTCCGCCCGTTCTTTATGTCAAGGCATGGTATGATTCGTTTTTTCAGCATATTTCAGCAATTTCGTTGTATGTTAATCTTCCCTCGAGAAGGGCCTTGCCAATTACGGCTCCCTCGCAACCGGCATCACGCAACACCCTCAGATCATTTGCAGTTGCAATGCCACCGCTGGAAATCACCGAGAGTCCTTCCATAGCTGTCAGTTCACGGTAGATATCCACGGAGACCCCGGTCAGCATTCCGTCTTTTGAAATATCAGTGCAGAGGGCATACCTGATACCTGCTGAGCTGTATTCCCGGAGGAAATCAGCAATGTCTCTCTCCGATGTCTGCTGCCAGCCTCCTGTGGCTACCTTTCGTTCCCTGAAATCAGCCCCAAGGATTATTTTGTCAGGTCCGTACTGATCGAGCCATTGTTTGAGCAGGTCAGGACGGCTGACTGCAATACTTCCGATGGTTACCTGCAATGCGCCGCATCCGAATGCAAGGCAGACATCCTCTTCTGTTCGTATACCTCCGCTGAAATCAGTTTTCAGACCGGTGGCGGAGGCGATTCCTTCAAGCACCTTATAGTTTTTTACACTCCCGGTACGGGCGCCGTCGAGATCAACCAGATGGAGGTACCTGATGCCATTATCCTCCATCTCTTTTGCAAGTTCAACGGGATCAGCACGGTAGAGTGTTTTCCGCCTGAAGTCACCCTGCGTCAGCCTGACGCATTGACCGTCAATGATGTCCATAGCAGCAATAATTCTCATAGTTCAAGGAAGTTTTTAAGCAGCTGCGCCCCTGCCTCCGCAGATTTTTCCGGGTGGAACTGTACCGCATAGAAGTTATTACGCTGCATCGCCGCTGAAAAGGGGAGGATGTAATTGCAAACAGCTGTTGTATCATCCACTGGATCAGCATAGTAGCTGTGTACGTAATAGAGGTCATCGTCCTTCTTGAGACCCTTCAGCAGCGGGGCACAGGAGAGGCTCTTAAAATTATTCCAGCCCATGTGTGGCACCCTTTCATCAGAAGGGAACCTTCTGACAATGGTGTCAAAGATGCCGAGACATTCGGTATTATTTTCTTCCGAGCGGGAACACATCAGCTGCAGTCCGAGGCATATTCCCAGCACGGGCTGTTTCAGGGTAAGAATCAGCGAATCGAGGCCCCTTTCCCTGAGGCTGCTCATGGCTGACCGTGCTTCGCCCACACCGGGAATTATCACCCTGTCAGCCTTCCGCAGGATTTCCGGGTCAGATGTCACCACAGACTCATGCCCCAGCCTTCGCAGGGCCACCTGCACTGACATTGTATTACCGGAGTTGTATTTCAGTATAGCTATCATAGTGTTCCTTTGGTTGACGGCAGATATCCGCTGCCAGTTTTTGCCACAGCCATTTCCAGTGCCCGGGCAAAAGCTTTGAAGATTGCCTCTGCCTTATGATGGTCATTCTCACCTGTGGCCCTGACATGGATATTGCATTTTGCATTATCACAGAGTGATCTGAAAAAGTGCCGGAACATGTCTGTTGAGAGATTGCCGATCCGGTCTGACCTGAATGACACGTTCCATTCAAGCCATGGTCTTCCCCCCAGATCGATCAGTACTTCTGCGGCAGAGTCATCCATTGGCAGTGCAAAACCATACCGTGCCATTCCTTTCCTTTTCCCAAGGGCATTGTCAAGAGCCTGCCCGAGCACGATAGCGGTATCCTCAACCAGGTGGTGCCCGTCGACATGCAGATCACCGGAAGCCCTGAGCGTTATGTCGATACCACCATGCCTGGCAACCTGCTCAAGCATATGGTCGAAGAAGCCGACTCCGGTGCTGATTATGCTCTTCCCGCTTCCATCGAGGTCAATTTCAATAGAAATATCTGTCTCATTTGTTTTCCTTGAAACGGATGCCCTTCTGGGGAGTCCGGTCAGGAAGCGCTTTATAGTCTGCCAGTTGCGGGTACATAGCGAAGCCTCCCCGTTCTGACTGCTACTTACAAATATGGCCCGGCAGCCCAGGTTTTTTGCCAATTCGATGTCTGTGAGGCGGTCACCGATCACGAATGAAGAGTCCAGGTCAACTCCGCCGGCAAGGTACCTGGTGAGCATGGCTGTACCAGGTTTGCGTGTGGGGGCGTTGTCGGACTCAAATGACCGGTCGATAAAAATCTCTGCAAATTTTACTCCTTCGCCGGCAAGGATGCTAAGCATCTTTTTCTGCGGGGGAAGGAATGCCTCCTCAGGGTACACGATGGTCCCCAGTCCATCCTGGTTTGTAACCATCACCAGTTCGAAGTCGGTTTCCCGGGCTATAGCCGAAAGGGCTCCTATCACCCCCGGCATGAACTCCAGTTTTTCCAGGCTGTCAACCTGCTGATCATCCGGCTCCTTCAGGATGGTGCCGTCCCTGTCAATAAAAAGTACCTTTTTCATATACCGATTTTTTCAAGTTCACTGATAAGCCGGTTGTTTTCTTCCGCCGTGCCGGTGGTGATCCGGATGCATCCGGGGATCTCACGGCTGCGGTTTCTGACTATGATCTTCCCTGAAGCCAGGGTATTGTACACATAGTCTGCGTCTTTCACCCTTACCAGCAGGAAATTGGCATCGGAGGGCCAGACTTTCTCCACCACCCGGAGCCCGGCGAGTCGTGAAACCAGGCGGTTGCGTTCCGCGATAACGGACTGTACCCTGCTGGCTACAATGTCTGCTTCGTACAACCTTTGCAGAGCGGCCTCCTGGTTGATTGTACTTATATTGTAGGGTGGCTTCATGGCAAAGAAATATTTCAGTATATCGATATCAGCAAAGGCCATTCCCACTCTTGCCGCAGCCAGTCCCATCGCCTTGCTGAAGGTCTGCATCACTATGAGGTTGTCAAATTCGCCTGTACGTTTCGCAAAGGAGGGTTTCCCGCTGAAGTCGGCATAGGCTTCATCAATCACCACTATCCCTTTGAATTCCCTGATGATTGTCTCAACCGTTTCGCGGTCCATGCAGTTGCCCGTCGGATTGTTGGGTGAGCAGATGAATATCAGTTTGAGTGTTTCATCCTGCAGCCATGGCCTTGCAGCCTGAAGGTCAATATTGAATGTCACGTTGAGGGGGATACTTATCACTTCAATGTCGTTCACGGATGCTGCTACTCGGTACATGCCGTATGTGGGGGTGAATACCATTGCCCTGTCCTTTCCGGGATTACAAAAGATGCGGAAGCAGAGGTCTATGATCTCGTCGCTACCATTGCCCAGGAAGATGTTTTGGGCAGGAATTCCCTTATGCCTGCTGATGGCTTGCCGCAGTTCGCGCTGGCGCGGATCGGGGTATCTGTTTAGCGGGCCGTACGGGCTCTCGTTTGCGTCCAGGAAGGTGCCATCGCTCCCCTCGTACTCATCCCTTGCGCATGAATAGGGGACAAGCTTTAACACATTAGGCCTTACAAGATTATCTGTTCTTCTCATCATCAATGTCTTAGATCAGTATCTTCACTGCTGCTGCGGATCTTTATCAAGGTATTCAAGCCTGACTGACACTGCTGCTGCGGATCTTTATCAAGGTATTCAAGCCTGGCTGACACTGCTGCTGCATGTGCTCCAAGCATCTCAGCCTCTGCCATCAATATGGTATCAGGCCCGATGGCACGGATCCCTTCTGCCGTTACCTCCTGGAAGAATATCCTCTTCATGAAGCTGGCGGTGGTGACTCCGCTGAAGCTCCTGGCTAAGCCTCCGGTCGGGAGGGTGTGATTCGGTCCTGACATATAGTCGCCGGTACTCTCGCTACTATAGTTACCAAGGAATACCGAGCCGGCGCACGTAACCTTTCCAGCTGCCCGCATCGGGTCGGGAGTGGCGATAATCAGGTGTTCCGGTGCGTACAAATTGGCAGTCTCAAGGCATTTTTGCTCTGACTCCAGGAGTATCAGGGAGCTGTTTTCGAGCGACTTTGCTGCAATATCTTTCCGTGGCAGAAGTTTCAGTTGGCGTTCAGTTTCCTTCTCCACGAGGGTAATCATCACAAGGCTGTCAGTGAGCATTATCACCTGGCTGTCGGTGCCATGTTCAGCCTGGGAGAGGAGGTCAGCCGCTACGAACGCCGGGTTGGCGCCGGTGCCTGCGATGACCATCAGTTCACTCGGCCCGGCTGGCATATCAATGGCGGTGCCCTCAAGCTGAACCAGCTCCTTGGCGCGGGTAACGTACCTGTTTCCCGGGCCGAAGATCTTATATACAGCCGGTATTGATTCCGTACCGTAAGCCATGGCAGCTACTGCCTGGGCACCGCCCGCACGGAAGATGGCATTCACCCCTGCAACCTTCGCCGCCCAGAGGATCAGCGGGCTGATATTTCCATCGCTTCCTGGCGGCGTGCACATGACAATCTCCCTGCAACCTGCCAGCCGGGCCGGGATACCAAGCATCAGAACAGTTGAAAACAATGGAGCGGTTCCCCCCGGGATGTACAGTCCCACCTTTTCAATGGGTACGTCGCGATACCAGCAGCGGATACCGGGTGCTGTTTCAATGACCTCTGCGGCTCCGATACCTGCAAGATGGAATTTCTCAATGTTTGATGCGGCTGACAGGATTGCCTTTTTCATGGCCGGGCTGACCTGAAGTTCCGCCTGTTCAATATCTGCAGCCTCCACTCTCAGTGAGGCGGACGAATAACCGTCAAACTTTTCAGAAAATGCCTTGAGAGCAGCATCTCCGCCGCTCTTTACGGCTGAGAGGATATCCCTGACCTTCAGGTCAATCTCCCTGTTGCCGTCCGATGGGCGCTCCAGGGTTGCAGTCAGCTCTGCGGCACCGGGGTACAACAGTTTTCTCATCACACTATCATTTTTTCGATGGGTATTACAAGTATTCCCTCCGCGCCGGCAGCCATGAGACGGTCTATCCTCTCCCAGAACTCATCCTCCCTGACAACGGAGTGAAGACTGCACCATCCCTGCTCTGCGAGGGGCAGTACTGTCGGGCTTTTCATCCCGGGAAGGATTTTACAGATCTCAGGTACGGCTGCTTCAGGAGCGTTAAGGAGTATATATTTGTTCTCGCTGGCATTTTTCACCGCCCTGATGCGAAAAAGCAACTTTTCAAGGATCTCCCTCTTTATCCCGCTGATGTTCCGGTTGGCTATGATGACGGCCTGGCTCTTCATTACTGTCTCCACCTCCTTCAATCCGTTGGTAAGAAGAGTGCTGCCAGAACTGACTATGTCACATATGCCGTCAGCCAGTCCGATTCCCGGAGCTATCTCAACGCTTCCGCTGAGCTCCTCTATTTCAGCCCTGATGTTCCGTGATCTGAAATATTCAGAGAGCAGAGACGGATAACTTGTTGCTACCCTTTTATTCATGAAATAGTCCGGGCCGGTGTAATTCTCCTCCTTCGGTATTGCGAGGGAGAGGCGGCATCCGCCGAAACCAAGCTGTTCAAGGATATCCACCTCCTTCTGTGCCTCGAGGACGATGTTCCTTCCTACGATTCCTATGTCGGCCACCTGTTGCTCTACGTACTGCGGGATGTCATCATCACGGAGGAGGAGTATCTCAGCAGGGAAGTTGTCTGCCACAACCTTCAGGGTACCCGCGCCATTGCTGATCCTGATCCCGCACTCATCGAAGAGTTTCCGGGAGCTATCGCTCAGTCTCCCGCTTTTCTGGATTGCTATCTTCAGTATGCTCATTCTGCATTCGGTTTTTATGCCTGAGCAGATCAGGGAGCAACAAAAAACCCGCCTGATCTGCTCAGACGGGTTTATGATATTCAGTTTTCACCACACACCATTTTCATCTCGCCTGAGAGCAAGTATGATGATGATGGTGATGTATCTTGTTAGTGTTCATTGTCAGTTGTCAGGTGCAAATATAAATAATCATACTTTAATGCACAATAGTTCTTAGTTGTTCGCAGATTCTCCTTCCCATTTCAGATGTTGAAGAGGGATTATCCCTGGTGAGGTCCTGTGTAACCACCCCCTCCATGATTGTCGCTTCCACCGCCCTTGTGATCAGTTCGGCTTCCTTTACAAGGCCGAAGCTCAGGTCAAGCATCATTGCCGCGGAGAGAATGGTTCCCACCGGGTTTGCGATGTTTTTTCCCGCTGCCTGTGGGAATGAACCGTGAATAGGCTCATAGAGAGAAGCTGACAGGCCTATTGATGCTGACGGCAACATCCCGAGCGAACCGGTGATCACACTCGCCTCGTCGGAGAGAATATCTCCAAACATATTCTCTGTAACAATAACGTCAAAAGCTGAAGGATTCCTGATAAGCTGCATTGCAGCATTATCAACGAAAATGAAGTCCATTTCAACCTCCGGGTATTCCCCGGCTATCTCCCTCGCTGTCTGGCGCCATAACCGCGATGTTGCCAGAACATTGGCCTTGTCAATCACCGTCACTTTTTTTCTGCGTTGCATGGCATACCTGCAACCCAGATGCATCACACGTTCAATCTCATAACGGCTGTAAGTGCATGTATCATAGGCCGTCAGTCCGTCCTCAGAGCGTCCGCGGGGTCTGCCAAAGTAAATGCCGCCCGTCAGCTCACGGATCATCACAATATCCGTTCCTGCCACTATCTCCTCCTTCAGCGGTGACAAACCTGCCAGCGCCGGCATGCTCCTCACGGGCCTGATATTGGCATAAAGGCCAAGCTCACTCCTCATCCTCAGGAGTCCCTGTTCCGGCCTGACCTTTGCAGAGGGGTCATTGTCATACTTAGGGTGACCAATGGCGCCGAACAGAATGGCATCCGACCTGCGGCACAGGTCAAGGGTCTCATCGGGAAAAGGATTGCCGGTATGATCTATGGCCACGGCACCAACCAACCCTTCAGTGAAAGCGAATTTAAGGCCTGTAACTTCACCGGTGACATTCAATACTCTGACGGCCTGTTCAATTACTTCCGGACCTATGCCATCTCCCGGAAGAAGAGCTATCTTATAATTCATGCGCTATTTCAATTAGTTTATTGTACTCCTCGTTTATCTCGTTGCTGCAGATGATGTTAAGCATCTTTTCAGTCGCTTTGATGGCCGACTCAGTCTGGTCGGCATCAAGCCCCCTTGTACGGAACTCCCTGCCATTGTGGTCCCATCTGATGACTGTTTCAACGAGGGCGTCGGTTTTTCCTCCGGGGGGAATTGATACCTCATAATCTGTCAGCAGGGGTAGTCCGGTTCCCAAGGACTCATAAATCTTTCTCAGGGCCTTCATGAAGGCATCATACTGTCCGTCGCCGGCGGCGGTCTCCTGGTGGAGGACACCGTCAATCTCCACCTGAACGCTTGCCGAGGGCTTAAGGCCGCAGGTTAGATTCAGAGAGTAGTTCCGGATAAAAACCCTGTAACCTGAGCGGTCTTCACCCAGAACATCGGCGATGATGAAGGGGAGGTCATCGCGGGTGACACTCTCCTTCTTGTCTCCCAACTCTATCACTCTCTCTGCCACCCTGGCAATCATCTCCGGGCTCAGTTCAAGCCCGAACTCCTCAAGGTTTTTACGGATAGTGGCCCTTCCTGATTGTTTCCCCAGGGCATATTCCCTCTTTCTTCCGAATCTTTCAGGACTCAGAGTGCTGCAGTAAAGATTGCCCTTCCTGTCACCATCGGCATGCACACCAGAGGTCTGTGTGAATACATTTGCTCCGATAACCGGCTTATTCACAGGAATTCTTATTCCGCTGAATTTCTCCACCATCCGGCTTACTCTGGTAATCTCATACTCGTTCACATCTGTTTCGGCCCTGAGGTGATCCCTGAGCAGGGCGATAATACTTGAGAGCGGGGCATTGCCAGCTCTTTCACCGAGGCCGTTCACGGTTGTATGCACCCCTCTTATACCGGCCTTCACCGCCGAAAAAATGTTCGCAACAGAGAGGTCATAGTCGTTATGAGGATGAAAATCAAAATGGACTTCCGGATGCCTGGCAGTCATTTGCAAACAGAAGTCATAAGCCTGGTCGGGATTCAGGATGCCAAGGGTGTCAGGAAGCATTATCCTCCTAATGCTGCTCCCGGAAAGGGCGTCAACCATCCTGAAGACGTAACCCGGTGATGAGAGCATACCGTTTGACCAGTCTTCAAGGTAGATATTGACCACCATGCCTCTGGTCTCAGCCAGGGTAACAATATCCAGGATATTACTGATATGCTCATCCGGGGTCTTTCTCAGCTGTTTTTCGAGGTGGCGCAGTGAACCCTTGCAAAGCAGGTTTATCACTCTTCCGCCTGCTTCCCTGATCCAATCCAGTGAACCGGCACCGTCAACAAATCCCAGCACTTCGACCCTGTCATTCATGCCATTTTGTTCAGCCCATGAGGTTATGAGGCGAACTGCCTCCTGCTCCCCCGGCGAGACTCTGGCTGAGGCCACTTCAATACGGTCGGCCTTTAGATCACGGAGTAGCATGGTGGCTATATGCAGCTTCTCGAACGGCGTGTAGGATACTCCCTGTGTCTGTTCGCCATCCCTTAGGGTGGTATCAAGTACTTCAACCTTCACTTCTGCCTGCTTTTTTCGAAAGCGATGATTTCTTCCTTCATCGAGAGAAGGTAATCAATGTTGTCAAGTCCCTTTGTGAGGCACTCCTTCCTGAAGGCATTCAACGGAAACCCGGACTCCAGTTCCGCTTCCGGGACAGAGATAATCTGATCCTGCAGGTCTATTCTTACAATTGTATCCGGCCTGGATGTTATGATGTTTGTGAGCTGTGCCAGGAACTCCGGTGTTACTGTGACAGTAAGAAGTCCGTTATTCAGTGCGTTGTTCATGAAGATATCCGCAAAAGAATCAGAAACCACCGCCCTGAAACCATGGCCGGTGATGGCCCAGACGGCATGCTCCCTGCTCGAACCGCAGCCAAAGTTGCTTCCGGTGATGAGAATCTCACCCCGGTATCTGGGATTGTTGAGCACGAATCCGGGAATGGGGTTGCCGTCACCGTCAAACCTCCAGTCGCGGAACAGCTTTTCCCCGAACCCCTCCCTGACGGTTGCGCTCAGAAAGCGGGCAGGAATTATCTGGTCAGTGTCAATATTTGCCAGGGGCAGGGGAACAGCCGTTGATTCAAGTATTGTGAATTTGTTTCTTTTCATTGTCAGTGTTCTCATTTGTCTACAATCGCCACCCCATATCCCTGGGATCTGTTATTCTTCCTGTCACCGCTGCGGCGGCTGCCACCAGTGGCCCGGCCAGCAGTGTTCTTGCCCCGGGTCCCTGTCTTCCCTCGAAGTTGCGGTTTGAGGTGGAGACCGCATATTTACCGGCCGGAATCTTGTCTTCATTCATAGCCAGGCATGACGAGCAGCCAGGCTGCCTCATCTCAAACCCGGCCAGCCGGAGTGTCTCTGTCAGTCCTTCCCGTTCTGCCTGGCGTGCTACCTGTTGTGATCCCGGCACTATCAGGGCAGTAACCCCGGTAGCCTTTTTCTTTCCGGCAACAGCTGCGGTAAAGAGTCTGAGATCTTCAATCCGTCCGTTAGTACAGCTACCCAGGAAGACATAGTCGATCGGATGACCCAGCAATTTCATGCCGGGCTTGAATCCCATATATTCAAGTGATTTCAGATATGGTCCGTTGACTTTGTGACCGGCCATCCCTGTTGACGGCTCTTCCCCGGATGATGAGGGGAGTTTTTCCCCCGGTGATACACCGGTCTCACCGGGATAGGGGATGACGCCGTCAACAGCCATTCCCATACCGGGACTTGTGCCGTACGTTATCATAGGCGGTATTCCGGAAGCCTCAAAGGTTGCTTCCCTGTCAAAGTGTGCTCCGCTGTCACTCTGTAGTGCGTGCCACTGATGAACCAGGTGTGAAAATTCAAGGTTTTCAGAAACGGATGGTATCTGCGCCAGCCAGTTGAAGGTCACCTCATCGGGCGCTATCAGTCCCCCCCGGGCTCCCATCTCGATGCTCATGTTGCAGACTGTCATGCGCGACTCCATGCTCAGCTTTCTGACTGTCTCACCGGCATATTCGACGAAAAAGCCAGTGGCGCCTCCGGTACCGAGAGAGGCTATAATGTAAAGTATCAGGTCCTTGGAGGTAACCCCCTCCAGCAATTTTCCGCTTACATTGATCCTCATCTGCTTCGGCCTGGCCTGGAGCAGACATTGCGTTGCAAGTACCATTTCCACCTCGCTGGTGCCTATGCCAAATGCTATTGTTCCGAACGCTCCATGGGTTGATGTATGGCTGTCTCCACAGACAATCGTCATTCCCGGAAGGGTGTATCCCAGCCCGGGACCGGTGACATGGACAATGCCGTTTCCCGGATCACCCATCCCGAAAAAGGTGATGCCCGAGGTTCGGCAGTTATCTTCCAGGGTCTCCACCTGTAACCGGGACACAGGATCAGCTATAGGTAAGTGTTGGTTTATGGTGGGGATGTTATGGTCAGCAGTGGCAATGGTCCTCTCCGGCCGGAAAACGCCTGCACCCCTCTGCCGAAGTCCGCTGAAGGCCTGTGGGCTGGTGACCTCGTGGATATAATGACGGTCAATGTACAACACATCCGGCCCGCCGCTTATTGACCTGACAACGTGGGTATCCCAGATCTTGTCAAAGAGTATCTTTCCGTTCATTCTCTATCTTTGAAATTGCATCAATGAATGCCTCAACGGATGCGGTGACTATATCAGTATTTGCGGAGAAACCGTAATAGATGTTACCCGAATGTTCAACCTGTACGTGGACCTTACCCATGTCATCGCTTCCCCTGGTAATGGCCTGGATGAGGAATTCCTCCAGGTGGACGTTCTCCTGTATCAGGTGTTTTACGGCGGTAAAGGCAGCATCAATAGGCCCGTTGCCCGAAGCCGTTGAGGTGTGTACCTCCCCGTTGACCCTGATACCCACCGTGGCCACAGGCGTTACCGAATTACCACAGAGAACCTGCAGCGACTCAAGCTTCAACCGCTTTTCTCCCTGGAAGACCTCACCCGACAATATTCTGATGTCTTCATCATTGATCTCCTTCTTTTTGTCGGCAAGCATCAGGAATCGGTGGTAGATCTCATCGAGTTCCTCCTTGCCCAGTTCAATCCCCAGTGTCTCAAGCCTGTGATTCAGTGCAGCCCTGCCGCTGCGGGCGGTAAGGATGATTGACGACTCCCTGACTCCCACCTCGTTCGGATCAATTATCTCATAGTTCTCGCGCTTTTTTAGCACACCGTCCTGGTGTATGCCGGAGGAGTGTGCAAAGGCATTCCTCCCTACGATGGCCTTGTTGGGCTGGACAGGCATACTCATGAGTGTGGAGACAAGCCTGCTGGTGCTGAAGATAAGTTTCGACCTGATGCCGGTGATGAGGTTAAGGTCATGATGGCTTTTAATGATCATTGCCACCTCCTCGAGCGAGGTGTTGCCGGCCCTCTCACCAATGCCGTTGATTGTAACTTCTGCCTGCCGTGCACCGTTGATAAGGCCCATAACGGTGTTGGCGGTGGCCATGCCCAGATCGTTGTGGCAGTGAGTGGAGAGGATGGCCTTATCAATGTTCGACACATTTTCCATCAGATACCTGATCTTGCTGCCATACTCTTCAGGCAGGCAGTAACCTGTGGTATCAGGTATATTGACCACTGTGGCACCTGCGCTGATAACCGCCTCGATCACCCTGGCCAGATACTCATTGTCACTGCGGCCTGCATCTTCTGCATAGAATTCCACGTCATCGGTGAATTTTCTGGCATACCTGACGGCATCTGCAGCCCTTTTAATTATCTCCTCCGGTGTGGTTCTGATCTTGTATTGAATGTGCCATGGCGAGGTGCCGATGCCGGTGTGGATTCTCTTTCTCTCAGCGTATTGCAGCGCTTCGGCAGCCACTTCTATATCCTTCTTCACTGCCCGTGTAAGTGCACAGATAACCGGCTCCCTGACAGCCCTGGATATCTCAACTACCGAACGGAAGTCACCCGGACTGGAAACCGGGAATCCTGCCTCAATTACATCAACACCCAGCGCTTCGAGCGCCTTTGCCACCTCGATCTTTTCAACCGTATTGAGCTGGCATCCCGGAACCTGTTCCCCGTCGCGGAGGGTGGTATCAAAGAAAATTACCTTGTTTTTATCCATGATTTATGCCGTGACGTTATTTGTTTTCAGGTCTCAGTTTCCTTACCGCAGCGCCGGCTTTCCAGAGCTCGGATGATCCCATCTCAGCCAGTTCGGCATTAAGCTGTTCCCTGTATCCGGTGGCACCGGTCGAGGTCAGAACCCTGACGCACTCTTCGCCCGAGCTTACTTTTTCATACAGATCCCTGAAGACCGGGAGGGTAGCTTCCCTGAACCTTGGTTTCCAGTCGAGTGCACCGCGCTGTGCCGTGGCGCTGCAGTTGGCATACATCCAGTCCATCCCTTTCTCATCAACAAGCCTGATCAGGCTCTGAGTCAGCTCCTCCACTGTTTCGTTGAAAGCTTCCGATGGTGAATGACCGTTTTCGCGAAGCACCTGGTATTGCGCCTCCATTATCCCCTCAAGGGCTCCCATGAGTACGCCGCGTTCGCCGGTGAGGTCACTGAATACCTCCTTCTCAAATGTGGTGGGAAAGAGATATCCCGAGCCAATGGCAATACCCAGTGCAATAACCCGTTCTTCAGCCCTTCCTGTATGGTTCTGGAAGACTGAAAAACTGGAGTTGATACCGGCTCCGGCAAGGAAATTGCGCCTGACGCTGGTACCGGATCCTTTCGGTGCGCAGAGAATCACGTCAATGTCAGGCGGAGGTATCACACCCGTATGCTGTTTGTATGTCACCGAGAAGCCATGAGAGAAGTAAAGGGCCTTTCCGGGAGTAAGGAATGGTCTGATGACCGGCCACAATATACGCTGGGCGGCATCCGATACAAGGTACTGGATGATTGTGCCGCGTGCAGCTGCCTCCTCAACGGTGAACAGTGTCCGGCCCGGAACAAATCCGTCTGCAACAGCTTTGTCCCAGTCGGCCCTGAACTCCGGCGCCTGGCCTACAATGACGTTAATGCCGTTGTCACGCATGTTCATGGCCTGTGCCGGTCCCTGAACACCATAACCGATAACGGCAACAACCTCATTCTTAAGTGCCTCGTGAGCTTTTGACAGTGGAAATTCCTGCCTTGTTATCACATTCTCAACTACTCCTCCAAAATCAATCTGTGCCATAATAAATATCTGTTAGGTTAGTGTTTGGTTTAGTTATAAAATTCAAGTGCCTCCTGGCGGGTTCCCCTGGCTTCATCCATCTCGCGGAGGAATGCGTTGAGTTCCTTCACCTGACGTGTGACCGCCACCCTGCCGGAGCTGACAAACTGCAGCACTCCGCAAGGCTCCAGCAACGCGAGCAGTTCCTTTATCTCAGCCCTGGTGCCGCACTTCTCCACAACCATGTATTCGGGTTTTACTTCCAGTATCCTTGCATTATGTTTCCTGACGATGTCACCTATCATACTGCCTGACATTAGTCCCCTGGTAGCAACCTTGTAGAGGGCCATCTCCTGGCAGATGATTTCGGAGGATGTGTGCACGAATACCTTGAGCACGTCAACCACCTTTTCTATCTGGCGGGCAACTTTCTGCACCATATCCGGCGTGGTGCGCACAACCATTGTCAGCATCTGTACTCCCGGAACCGCTGATTCCGAAGCGGTTATGCTTTCTATGTTGATCTGCCTCCGTGTCAGGATAAGGGTAATCCTGCTGAGGATCCCAATGTGACTTTCACTGAAGAGTGATATTGTAAATTCCTGTTTCATGACTTGCTGTTGTATGTAAGTGTTACTTCAGATACTGATGCTCCCGGTTCAACCATAGGGAGGATGTTTGCCATGCGGCTAACCTCCGCCACCAGGATGAAGGGGCCTTCTGAGCGGAGCATCTCTGCGGCAGATGCTTTCAGCTCTTCGCGATTGATTATCTTTCGTCCCGGGATGCCATAAGCCGAAGCCAGTGTTATAAAGTCGGGGTTGACCATCTCTGTTGAGGCGTAGCGGCTGTTAAAGAACATTTCCTGCCATTGGCGCACCATTCCCAGGAAGCTGTTATTCAGAAGAACTATTTTCACAGGAATGTGGTACTGCATAATTGTTCCCAGTTCCTGGATTGTCATCTGAAAGCCGCCGTCACCGATAAAGGCTATCACCTGCCGTTCAGTGGTGCCGGTGGCGGCTCCCAGGGCGGCAGGAAGACCGAAGCCCATCGTTCCCATGCCCCCCGAGGTAACGAGGGTGTTGCTACCGGTGAACCGGTAATAGCGGGCAACTGCCATCTGGTGCTGGCCAACGTCGGTCACCACCACCGCATCTCTGCCGGCAAGCTCTGAGATTACCTTCACCACTTCACCCATCCTCAGCTCGCCCTGGCCCGGTTCTGTCTCGGGGTTAATGACCTTTTCGTGCTCTGTCCGGTCAAGGATCCGGAACTCCCGTATCCATTCCTCCCTTTTTCTTTCCCTGACATGTGGCAGAATAGCCGTGAGGACCTCCTTCACATCGCCGTTGATGCCAAGGTCTGCCCTGACGTTCTTGTCGATCTCTGCCCTGTCTATGTCAATGTGTATCACCCTTGCCTGCGGAGCATATTTCTTAAGGTTGCCGGTGACACGGTCATCAAACCGCATTCCGGCTGCAATGATCAGATCTGCCCTGTTAGTCAGAATGTTCGGGGCATAGTTGCCGTGCATGCCGAGCATCCCGGCGAATAGCCTGTGATCATGGCTGAATGCCGGTATGCCTAACAGGGTGACAGCAACGGGAATACCTCCCTTTTCGGCAAGTGCCTTAAACTCAGCTTCGGCACCTGAGATTATTACCCCGTGGCCGGCCAGTATCAGGGGCCTCTCCGCATGGTTGATCATCACTGCGGCTGATTCAATATCCCTGCTGACAAGTGGGTTAGCCGGATTGTAGCTGCGTATGTAGCTGCATTTGCGGTAACGGAAGGTCATGCTCTCAAGCTGGGCATCCTTTGATATGTCAACCAGTACGGGGCCGGGCCGCCCGGTACGCGCTATATAGAATGCCCTGGCAATTGTGTCCGGTATTTCAGCGGCTTTCTTCACCTGGGCATTCCATTTGGTGACAGGCATCGAGATACCCAGAATATCAGTCTCCTGGAAAGCATCAGTGCCTATGAGTGCAGAGGTCACCTGTGCCGTAATGAAGACCACCGGCACCGAGTCAAGATAAGCATTGGCGATGCCAGTCACAAGGTTGGTGGCCCCCGGGCCGGATGTGGCGAAGCAGACTCCCGGCTTACCCGTTACCATGGCATAGGCCTGGGCTGCATGTGCGGCACCCTGCTCGTGCCTTGTGAGTATATGCCTGAGACTGCCTCTGTAGTCGAGCAGCTTGTCATATACAGGCATGATGGCACCACCGGGGTAACCAAAGATTGTGTCAACCTCCTCCTCGACAAGTGATTTAAGGAGTGCTTCTGCGCCGGTAACTTCATTACCGGGTGCTGTACCGAACACAGAACCCGCTGTGGGCGCATTATCTGCTGCAGTTGTTTCAGTCAGCCCGTCTGTCGCCATGAATGATTCTGCCATTCCCGGCATTTTATGATTATTATATTTTTTCATAGGCCTGATTACTTTTCAGATCTCTCTTATTGCACCCCTGTCCGCTGAGCTTACATGAGCTGCATAAACTTTCAGTGCATCTGATACCGTACGGATCCTGTTCTCCGGGGTGAATGCCGCGGTTCCCCTGGCTTCCTCTTTTCGGCGTCTTGTTTCAAGGACGGACTCATCCACTTCCAGCCTGATGGTCCGGGCCGGTATGTCAATCATTATCCTGTCACCGTTGTGTACCAGGGCTATTGTTCCCCCGGCGGCGGCCTCGGGTGAGAGGTGCCCGGCTGAGAGACCTGCAGATCCTCCCGAGAAGCGGCCGTCAGTTATGAGCGCGCACCGGCGGTCAAGGTCTTTTGACCTGAGATATGATGTGGGGTACAGCATCTCCTGCATACCCGGACCACCGCGGGGCCCTTCGTAACGGATCACCACAACATCACCCTCCATGACCATACCTCCGAGAATGCCGGATACGGCATCCTCCTGGGAGTCAAAGACCACTGCCGGTCCGTTGAATCTCATCATTGTACTGTCAATGGCTGCCGTCTTCACCATACATCCGTCCGGAGCCAGGTTTCCGTAAAGAACGGCCAGCCCTCCATCAGTGCTGTATGCATGGCTTGCATTCCTTATTGCTCCGGCAATCCTGTCAGTGTCATGTGAGTTGTACCTGGTTCCGGAGCTGAATGATTGGGGACCGGCTGACCTGTCAGGGGCCGAAAGAAAGAGATCAATTGCTTCCGGTAAAACGGCCGGACTCAAAATATCCCAGCCGGCCAGCGCCTCTCCCAAAGAGGGATAGTCAATTCTACGGGCAGAAGCATCAATCAACCCTGCTCTGTCAAGTTCACCCATGATTGCAAAGACCCCTCCGGCACGGTTTACATCTTCAACGTGATATGCCGAAGCAGGGGAGACCTTGCATAAGTTGGGAACACGGCGTGAGAGAGAATCAATTTCCTTCATTGTGAAGTCAACCCCTGCCTCACGGGCTATGGCAAGCAGGTGAAGGACAGTATTAGTCGACCCTCCCATGGCAATATCGACAGTCATAGCATTCATGAATGCCTCCCTGGTAGCAATCGATCGGGGCAATACTGTTTCATCGCCGTCACTGTAGTACCTTTCAGCAAGATCAGCTATCAGCTGTGCTCCTCTCCGGAATATCTTCATCCTGTCAGAGTGAGTTGCCAGCACAGTGCCGTTGCCGGGCAGTGCAAGACCGAGCGCCTCAGCCAGGCAGTTCATGGAGTTGGCGGTGAACATGCCCGAGCATGAGCCGCAGGATGGACATGATGATCTCTCAAGTTCGAGAAGCTTATCCATGGTGACCCGGTCATCAGCTGCCGCAACCATTGTGTCAATCAGGTCTACCGACCTGCCGGCCGAGAGGCCCGCCTCCATCGGTCCGCCCGAAACGAATAGTGCGGGAATATTCAGCCGCATTGCGGCCATCAGCATACCGGGAGTGATCTTGTCGCAGTTGCTGATGCAGATCATCGCGTCAGCACAGTGTGCGTTGCAGACATATTCCACACTGTCGGCAATAAGGTCACGGGAGGGGAGAGAGTAGAGCATTCCACCGTGCCCCATGGCTATACCGTCATCAATGGCGATTGTGTTAAACTCGGCCGCAAAAAGTCCTCGGCGGGCAAGCTCTTCCCTGATTACACTGCCAGCTTTCTGCAGGTGCACATGACCCGGCACGAACTGCGAGAATGAGTTGACAACAGCTATCACAGGCCTTCCAAAATGTTCCTCCTTCATGCCATTTGCACGCCAGAGACTCCTGGCACCGGCCATCGTCCTTCCGCTCATTGTCTGCAGGCTTCTGAGTTCTTTCTTCATTAAAGTGATTTTTAAAACAAAAAAAGCTTCCCGTTTTTCCGGGAAGCTTTCATATACTATTATCATCACTATATACTACTCCCCGGTTATCCGCTTATGGCGATAATAATAAACAGGGCAATAAATAGTGTTGTCTGGTACATAGTCTTACTTATGGTTGGCAAAAATAACCATTAATTTAAAAATACAAGAGAAAACAGAAAATATTTTAATTTTTTAAACCAGGTCTATACCTATTAATAAATGGAAAGAATAAAAAAATTTATTTTCTTCATTACGCCGTCCACTTTCAGTTACGATCAGCATAATACTTCAGGAAGTGATCCTTGGTAAACCTGATGAACATTCCGGGCCGGCGCATGGTCACGAGTAAATCCATGTCCGGCTTGCCGCTGGCATCGCGGACAAGCTGATAGTTCCCTTTGCTGTGCAGGAAGACGGATCTTTCAGTTCCGGGAACCTGTGATGGTACTTTAAAGCTCAGGCGTGCCTCATTATTGATATCGGGTTGTACCAGGTATCTGTCGTCATCGTGAAGCAGGAGCGATGTGACCTCTTCCCCAGTTTCATCTGTGGCATTATCAATGGCAGCAGTTGTACATTTAACACTGGCATCTTCGGAGAAGTCCATCGCGGCATTATCAAGATCCCAGAACATGACTCCCGAGACCAACCTGACATTCACCCGGTCTCCGGTGACTCCCGAAAGATCAATCTGCAGGATGTCTTTCCTGTCTTTGACCGGGCCGGGCACGTTGTAGTAGTCGACAAACACCAGGCCGGAAGCAGTCTCCAGGTAAACGGCGAGAGGTATCCCCTGATCGAGGGACCATTGCAGCAAATACTCCGGTGACCTTTTGTTCCTTATCCTGATCCATTCATCATACCTGTTGCCGAACATATCAGACAGGCGTGCGAACATATAATCAAGCCACATTGTGTTTTTCGCCGAAATTATCAGCTTTGCCCTTTTACTGTTATGGGGTTTTTCAAACGAAAGACTGATTGTATCAAGCAACAGACCGTCGTTCCGGATTTCACTTAAGTATCTTGCATTATCGCATTTTGAAAGCTCACTGACTATTGACCTTCCATAAGCGTTGACTGCACTGACAGGTTGCCTGATATCACTTACCGTGTGTGCGATGCCGTACTTATCAACCAAAACTTCTGCATTTGCCGGATGATCATAAATCTGCAGTTCAGCAAGGTTTGTATTCTGTATTTCATGGACTTCATTCGTAATTCTGATATTATACCTGTTATTCACAGGTGAAATAGATTTGAGAGCGAGGTAATCATCCCTTTCAATGGGTGTGGCGGTTGCACCGCTGTACACCTCCCCTTCGAAATTGATCTCCGTGCCATCCTCGCTGTATACGAAGGGGCATGATGACATAAAGGCGATCATCAATGCAGACCAGAACACTGCGTTGGCTGTTCCTGCTCCAATGAGAATGGCTTTTCCCTCATCTACATCGTAAATCTCGGCTTTTGCGATGTTGGAAAACGGAAAACTCACAAGGTTGTCTCTGACACTTATTACTGAATCAGGGGCTACATATATATGCATTACCTTATTCTTTTCAGGCGGAGATATCGGATTGGTGATCAGGCCGGTCAGGATGCCATCAGATATTGCCATACCGGATATCTGGTAGTATTTATTCTGCCCGTGTACATAATAATGCTGCTTTTCCGCATACTGTATCTCGTTGAGGGGAATACTTCGCAGGCTTCTGCACCCTGAGAACTGTATCAGGAAAAGAGCAGACAGCAACAACGCCACAGTTTTTTGAATGACCAGGGAGCTTCTCATAGTGTGTTGTTTAATAAGCGTTACAAACCGGATACTTTCCGGCAACAGGGATACCGGGTCTGCAATTCATGCACTTCAACCAACTATCATTGTCAATGTAAACAGCAGAGATACCCAAATAATTCCAAATCCGAGAGTCTCAATAATATTCAACTCCTGACAATCCGTTTTTGCGATATTAAGGAGGGGGACAGTCAGGGTAGATCCTTTTACAGTCACAGCTGAAACCGGGGCCACATAAACATGAACAGTCTTTGTTTTTGTAGCATTTACTTTACCCTGGCTGATCTGTCCTGTCAGAAGGCTGTCAGTAACTGAATAATTGATAATCGTCCAGGAATTTTTATCCGCATGGACAATAATAACTTCCGTAATCTTTGGAATTGTGGTCACAGATATGGTCCTCATGGTGTAGCAGCCTGTTGTAATAAGACAGGTCATGAGAAACAATACGATCCTGAATGCCTTCCGCAGGCCTGACGGTTTTAGCATTTCAATGATATTTCTGTAAATATAAAGAAATTACTAAAACATCAAAGAAAAAAGGAGAAAGATTTAGGCTTTCTCCTGTAAAAAGTTAAATATTTCAATAAGGTCCCGGGATGCTATTTCAACACTCCCAGCTCTTTCCCTACCTTAATAAAAGCATTGATGGCCTTGTCAAGATGTTTGGTCTCGTGAGCTGCCGAAAGCTGAACCCGTATCCGTGCCTGATCCTTCGGAACCACGGGATAGTAGAACCCGATCACATAGATGCCTTCCTTAAGGAGCCTGGCAGCCATTTCCTGCGAGAGCCTGGCATCATAGAGCATCACGGCGCAGATGGCTGACTGTGTAGGCTTGATGTCAAAACCTGCCTTCAGCATTCTCTCCATGAAATACTTTGTGTTATGATGAAGCTTGTCCTGAAGCTCGTTGGTTTCGGTCATCATTTCGATCATCTTCAGACCGGCCGCGGCCACGAGGGGCGGGATGGAGTTGGAGAAGAGGTAAGGCCTTGAACGCTGGCGCAGCATCTCAATGATCTCCTTCTTCCCTGTGGTGAAGCCGCCGATGGCTCCGCCAAAGGCCTTTCCGAGAGTACCGGTGATGATCTCTATCTTTCCACGGAGATTGTAAAGCTCGGTGACGCCGCGGCCGGTATCCCCCACCACGCCCGCAGAGTGCGACTCATCGACCATCACCATTGCATTGTATTTGTTTGCAAGCTCATAGATTTTCCCAAGAGGCGCCACATTGCCATCCATTGAAAAGACACCGTCAGTGACAATAAGCCTGAAGCGCTGTGCCTGTGCTGCCTTCAGCTGCTCTTCCAGGTCACTCATGTCAGCATTGGCAAAACGGTAGCGCTGTGCCTTGCATAGCCTGACGCCGTCAATTATGGAGGCATGGTTCAGTGAGTCCGAAATAACTGCATCTTCCTCCGAAAGCAGCGGTTCAAACACACCGCCGTTAGCGTCGAAACAGGCAGCATAAAGTATTGTGTCTTCCGTGCCGAAGAATTCAGCTATCTTTTTCTCCAGATCCTTGTGAAGGTCGCCTGTCCCGCAGATGAAACGGACCGATGACATGCCGTAGCCGTGTGTATCAAGCGCTTCCTTTGCTGCTTCAACAAGCTTTTTGTTTGCCGAGAGGCCCAGGTAGTTGTTGGCGCAGAAATTAAGCACTTTCTGCCCTGTATCCAGGGTTATCTCTGCCCCCTGGGGCGAAACAATTACCCTCTCGTTCTTGTACAAACCTGCTTCCTTGATCTCATCAATGGTTTTCTCGAGATATTTCCTGTAATCAGTATACATATCCTTGATTTTAAAATTCAGTCAGTTGCACAGGTGCGAATCACTCCCAGCTAAGTATCACCTTTCCGCAGTTGCCCTCTTCCATCACGTCAAAACCCTTCTGGAAGTCGTCAATGTGGTAGCGGTGGGTGATGATCGGGTCAAGGTTAATGCCCCCGATGATCATCATCTGCATCTTGTACCAGGTCTCCCACATCTCACGACCGTAAATGCCTTTCAGGGTCAGGGCCTTGAAGATAATGTCACTCCATGGCACCTCGAAATTTGAAGGGAGTATTCCCAGCAGGGCGATGTTCGATCCGTTATACATGTTCGCGATCATCTCGCGGAAGGCTGCCGGTGATCCTGACATCTCAAGCCCTACGTCGAAGCCTTTCATATTAAGCGGTTCGAGGACATCCTTGATCTTTTCTCCCTTTTTAGGGTTGACAAGCATGGTGGCGCCCATCTTTTTTGCCAGATCAAGACGATAGTCGCTAAGATCACTGGCGACAATATGCCGTGCACCGGCAAACCGGGCTATGGCGACGGCCATGCTGCCTATCAGTCCGGAGCCTGTGATGAGCACATCCTCGCCAAGAAGCGGGAATGCAAGCGCCGTATGCGTTGCGTTGCCGAAGGGATCCATGATGGCTGCCCAGTCGTCCGGTATGCGTTGGTCAAGGAGCACTACGTTACGAGCGGGAACCTTAACATATTCAGCAAAGGAGCCGTCGATGTTCACACCTATGCCGACGGTGTTCTCGCAGACATGCTCACGCCCGCGGCGGCAGTTGCGGCAGGTGCCGCAGAAGAGATGACCCTCGCCGGTAACCCTGTCGCCCACTTTTACATTTGTGACACCCGGACCAGCCTTTTCAACATGACCCATGTACTCGTGGCCGATTGTCATGGGTACTTTTATTGTCTTCTGTGCCCATTCGTTCCACTCATATATATGAAGATCAGTGCCGCAGATTGCTGATTTTTTGACCTTTATTATGACATCATTGTAGCCCGGTTCGGGGATGGGTACCTCCTGCATCCATAATCCTTTGGCAGCCTGGGCCTTGACGAGTGCTTTCATCTTTTTCATCGGGAGTGATGACTAATTCGTTATGCTGTAAAAGTAATACAAACAGAGGTAACAAAATATGATTTTTGCCGGAGGCTGAGTGTGATCTCAGTAAACCGGTTTTACCAGGTTTTCGGCAGGTTCATGCCGGCTTGCAGCGCTCCAGCGTATTCCCCTTTTAAGAATCTCCAGGGCTTCAGGCACATCCATGTCTGTGGCAACATGTCCCAGCGAGGAATAAAAAATCCTTCCCCTGCCGTACATCTTCTTCCAGACCACCGGAATCGTGCATCCATCAGACCAGTTGTCATGGTCACCGTTGAATGTGGTTGTTGCCAGCACCTTCACATTGGGGTCAACATGCATGTAGTACTGCTCGCTGTGCATTGAGAAGGATGACAGCCCTCTGGTAACCGGGTCATCGCTGTCTGTAATTGTCACACTATAGTCTATAACTCCCCCCGGGTGGGCTACCCATTGCCCGCCAACCATATACTGATATGCCGGATTGTTCCTGAAGGCATCTGCAAGGCCTCCGTGCCAGCCTGCCAGGCCCGCACCACCTCTCACTGCCTCCAGCAGACCCTCTTCCTGTGAAGGAGTTATTGAAGACATAGTAATTGCCTGAATTATAAGGTCAACGCTATTCATATAAATGCTGTCAGTGTATATATCAAGCGATGATGTTGTATCAGCAACAGCTCCTTCGGAGCGAAGCCAGGGCAGGAGTATGCCGGCATATTTACCAGGTTCATGCCCGTCCCATCCGCCGAAGACAATGAGGACACGTTTCCCTTTCAGGTCCTGACTGTTACATTCCGGGTTTGCAGCCAGCAGCATGAGTGACATCAGGGCGATTGCCGGCAGGTTGACAAGGATAATTGGTCTCTTCATATTGTTAATATAATTTATATTTGCCTGCAAAAGATGAATCATCGTAAATATAATCTATAATGAAAAGAAAATCCAGATCACTGAACAGGAGAGAATTCCTGGGCAGTGCAGCTCTCGGCCTTGCCGGGACAATGATTATTCCGGGTGCAGTCAGCGGGTGTTCCGGCCGGAAAGACCCCGGGCTGGTGAGGCTTGGATTCATTGGCCTTGGCCGGCAGGCAATGTACCTGATGGACGGATTCATCAGGATACCGGGCGTGGAGGTGCTTGCAGGATGCGATGTATATTCAATCAAGCGGAAACGCTTTCAGAACAGGGCTGACGAATACTATGACGGGGAAGGCAGAAAGGTGAAAATTCAGACCTATGAGAAATATGATGATCTGCTCGGAAGAAAGGATATAGATGCAGTTGTGATTGCCGTTCCGGATCATGCTCATGCCATGGTTGCCATTGCGGCTCTCAGGGCAGGAAAGGATGTCTATCTTGAAAAACCGATGACATTTACGATTTACGAGGGTCAGCAACTTAAGAAGACAGTGCGTGAGACAGGCAGGATACTGGGGGTGGGCAGCCAGCAGAGATCGGATCCCAACTTCCGGCACGCAACCAGGCTGGTAAGTTCCGGGGCACTTGGCGCCATCACCCTTGTCAATGCTCATGTGGGGCCGCCGCCTAAACCATATGACCTGCCTGCCGTGACGATACCTGAAGGACTGAACTGGGACCTGTGGCTCGGACCGCTTCCCGAAACAATACACTACAATCCGGAGCTCAATCCGCCGATCTCCCTCGATCCTCCGCGTGATGAGGAGTTCTGGGCGGGATGGCGCTGGTACCGTGAGACTGGCGGAGGATTCACCACTGACTGGGGTGCCCATATGTTTGACGTTGCGCAGTGGGGCCTGGGAATGGACGGAAGCGGGCCGGTTGAAATAGCTCCGATCGGTGACGGATCGGAATATATCAGATGGGTCTATAAAAACGGGACAGTAATGACGTCCGAGCCATTCAATGATAAGAAAACCAAGGGTGTTAAATTCTGGGGTGAAAAGGGGTGGATAGAGGTGTCACGCGAACACTACAGCGCCTCAGACCCTGCCTTTAATCCGCCGCCGGCAGCGGCAGGAGAGCAGGAGGGTCCGTATGAGACGAAAATTCCGCACCAGCTTGACTTCATCGATGCTGTACGAAAACGGACCGATCCTGTTGTACCTGTTGAGACCGGGCACAGCTCCTGCACTGTATGCACACTCGGGAACATTGCCGTGATGCTTAACCGCACTCTGAGGTGGGATCCCGTCACGGAAACTTTTATCGATGATGCTGATGGTGCAGCTTCTGCCATGCTGCACTACAACTACCGGGATCCTTATAAGTTGTAGGTTCAGGAAGGCGCCGGTGTCTGCCTGGAAATTCAGGTGGCAGGCTGATAAATGAGACGGTGATTAAGCCGGTCTTTACTCTATTATTTGCTTATTTTTGCGCCAGCATCCGCTGCTATGGCAGGATGCATAGCAGGTAACCCATCAAGGATATGGCAGACAGAAACATCAGGGTGCGCTTTGCCCCGAGCCCCACAGGCCCGCTGCACATAGGCGGCGTACGTACGGCACTTTATAACTATCTCTTCGCAAAACATCACGGCGGAACCTTCATCCTTCGTATAGAAGACACCGACCAGGCACGCTACGTTGAGGGCGCGGAGGATTACATAATGGACTCACTTGAGTGGGCAGGCATAAAGATTGATGAGGGGGTACGCGAGGGCGGTCCGTTTGCCCCTTACCGGCAGAGTGACAGGAAGGAGATTTATCACCGCTATGCCGACGATCTTATCCGCAACGGCGATGCCTATTACGCTTTCGATACACCGGAAGAGCTTGAGAGACTCAGGCACGAATATGAATCACGTGGTGAAACCTTCAACTACGGCTGCACCAGCAGGATGACCATGTGCAACTCACTTACCCTTCCTTCGGAAGAGATTGAGAAGCGCCTCGCCTCCGGTGAACATTATGTTGTCAGGTACCGCATGCCGGAAAACGAAGACATACACTTCAATGACCTTATCAGGGGAGATATAGTGGTCAACACCTCTACCCTTGACGACAAGGTGCTGTACAAGTCTGACGGCATGCCAACCTACCACCTGGCTAATATCGTCGATGATCACCTGATGCAGATCTCGCACGTGATAAGGGGAGAGGAATGGCTTCCATCACTGCCGCTGCACGTGATGCTATACCGAAGCTTTGGCTGGGAGGCGCCTCTTTTTGCGCATCTGCCACTGTTGCTCAAACCCACAGGCAAGGGGAAACTGAGCAAACGCGACGGCGACAAGATGGGATTCCCGGTCTTTCCGCTTTACTGGCCATACGGCGAAACAGCCTCCGGCTATCGTGAAGAGGGTTACTTCCCCGAAGCGTTTGTCAACATGCTGGCCCTGCTGGGATGGAACCCGGGAACGGAACAGGAGATATTCACAATGGATGAACTGATTGCTGCATTCACGATTGACCGGGTAGGCAAATCAGGATCGCGCTTTGATCCCGATAAGGCGAAGTGGTTTAATGCCAGGTATTTCCAGATGAAAAGCGATGAGGAACTTGCTGATCTTTTCATGCTTCTCCTGAAAGAAAAAGGAATCACTCCCGACCGGGCCACGGTGGTGAGGATAGTCTCTCTGGTGAAGGAAAGAGCAGGGTTTGTAAAGGATCTCTGGAACGAAGCCGACTTCTTCTTCGTTGCGCCGGAGAGCTATGATCCTGAAGTTGTCAGGAAGCGGTGGAATGCAGACTCGCCGGGACAGATGGTTGAACTGCGCGGGAAGCTTGCCGGTGTGCAGCCTTTCGCACCGGAGGTGCTGGAGCAGAGCGTGGAGGAGTGGGTTACCTCAAGGGGGTATAACACCGGGGCGATTTTCAATCTCTTCCGGTTGTTGCTGGTAGGTGCATCCAGGGGCCCTCATCTCTTTGACATCGCGTCCCTCATTGGCAGGGAGGAGACGCTTCGCCGGCTTGATGACGGCATCAGACGGCTCTCATCATAAACCTCATGAAACTCCCCGGGGAGATAAGATATATTGACTTTCACACCCATTCACAGGGTGGTGGGAGTGACGCTGTAGCTGTCAGAAACCTGATGGCAGGAGATGAGGTGCCGGCTGATTTTGCCGCAAACACCCTCTTTTCGGCAGGCATCCATCCGTGGCAGCTGACAGATGGCAACCTCGGGCAGATGCAGACTGAGTTGCTGTTAACGGCAGCGCACCCTCATGTGGTGATGATCGGTGAGGCCGGGTTTGACCGGCTTCGCGGGGCGCAGGGGGAGGTACAGTACCGTGCCTTCCTTTTCCAGGCTCACATTGCCGTGGAGATGGGGAAGCCGGTGGTGATCCATTGTGTGAAAGGGTGGGATGAACTGAGGCGTGCGCGCAGGGAGGTCAAACCCGGCCGTCCATGGGTCATCCACGGATTCAGGGGCAGCGGCAGCCTTGCAGCTTCGCTTGCAGAGGAGGGATTCTGGTTCTCACTGGGAGCAGAAGGATTGACAGCAGAGGTGCTTGAGTCAGTATACCATGAGAAACTGTTGCTCGAGACTGACGATTCCGGCCGGCAGATAGCTGAGGTTTACCACCTCTTTGAGTCTGTCACGGGGTATGATGAGCAGAGGGCGGAGAGACTTGTCCGCAATAACTTCAACTCACTCTTAAACTTCAGCCTGTGACAGAAGGATGGCTTTCACGCACAGAGATGCTGCTCGGTCCTGAGGCACTGCAGAGACTGAAGGAGTCACACGTGCTTGTAGCGGGACTGGGAGGCGTGGGATCATGGGCTGCGGAGATGATATGCAGGGCAGGCGTGGGTGTAATGACAATCATCGACGGCGATGTGGTGACAGCCGCAAACAGGAACAGGCAGCTGCCGGCACTGACTTCAACCACAGGCAGAAAGAAAGCGGAAGTAATGGGAGAGAGGCTGCTTGACATCAATCCTGACCTTCGTCTCAGGATAATTCCTGAATTCATTCGTGATCAGAGGATGATCGACATCCTCGAAGAGGAAAAATACGACTATGTGGTTGACGCCATAGATACTCTCTCACCCAAGGTTTTTCTTGTCTATCACTCGCTCAGGCTGAAACTGAGGGTGGTAAGCTCGATGGGCGCCGGGGGGAAGTATGATCCCACCTCAATCAGGGTGGCTGATATCTCGGACACGAACTTCTGCAACCTCGCGCGCATGCTGCGCAAAAAGCTTCACAAGCTGGGTGTACATGAAGGATTTCCGGCCGTTTACAGCCCGGAGGTGGTTGACAAGAATCTGATTGTAAGAGGCTCCGATGAGAGCAACAAAGCATCGAGCGTCGGAACGATGTCATATATGCCAGCAGCATTCGGCATTGCCTGCGCCTCAGTGGTCATCAGGGAACTCGCCGGTATCACTCCGGTGGTCTGACCTATTTTTCCATGACAGCTTTAACCGGAGGTATGTCGAATCCCGGAGGGGGACTGAGTCTTGTATTCATGACCATCGTATCACCTTCAAAGGTGCATTTAATCCTTATATGGTGAGGACTCTCGATGTATCTGATAATCATCTCCAGAGTGGAGTCTGTTCTCCATTCATATGCAGCCGCAATTTTATGTGATTGCAGGCTTCCGGGTCTGCTTAAAATATTCGGGCCTGCAAGTTGGGTCTCAGATTTTTCCCATCTTCCCCTTCCGAATGGGATGATGTACTTCTGACCGTTCATCTCCAGCTCCACCCGGCAGGTGTCACCGGTAAACAGAGGTGAGAAGGATTCCAGGTTAAGCTGGTTTTCTTCGGGCATAAATCTCTTTCCTGATATCGCAGAAGCAACAGGTGAATCTGGTTTTTCTGCCGGAACAGGAAGCGCAAGACCGGCGAGCCGCTCCTTCAGCATTGCATGTGATTCCTTGTCCTCAGGCAGGGATTCGTCCTTAAGGGCAGGAAGTATAAAATCCCATACCAGGTTGATCTCATCCTGCATATCAGGCGTTTCGCAGGTGATAGCCACCACTGCATCCTTTTCAGGGATGACGATAATATACTGCCCGAAAGCGCCGTCAGCCCTGTAAGAATTGTGGCGGCAGCGCCAGAACTGATAACAGTAACCCTGCATCCATTCGCTCCTGGCTCTTACCTCAGGCAGAGCACCAGGGGACTGGTCAATTTTGAAGGTGGTCGCCTCCTCCACCCATGCTGCCGGGATGATCTGCCTGCCGTTCCACATCCCCTTCTGCAGGTACAGAAGGCCGAACTTAGCCATGTCCTCAGTCCTCACCCTCAGGCCCCATCCGCCAGCGTTGATTCCTTCCGGACTCTCCTCCCAGTCATATCCCTCAATGCCCAGCGGTTCGAAGAGACGGGGCCGGAGATAATCAGCAAGCTTCTCACCGGTTACCTTTTGTACTATGGCAGAAAGCATGAATGTAGCCATAGAGTTGTAAAGGAACTCCGTGCCCGGTTCTTTCAGCACAGGTGTGGCCAGGAAATCCTTTACCCATTCACCTGATGAAGAAGAGATCTTTCCTGTCGGATCGGGTGCCTGTCCGGCTGACATTGTCAGCAAATCCTTCACCGTCATCTGCGCAAGGAAAGGAGAGACAGTACCAGGCACCTGGTCCGGGAAGAACGATACAACACTGTCGTCAACTGTCAGCAGCTTCTCAGTAACAGCAAATCCGACTGCGGTGGAGGTGAAGCTCTTGCTTGTGGAGTAGAGGGTATGTCTGAGTTCAGGCCTGTAAGGGGCCCACCAGCCCTCCGCAACCACCTTCCCGTGGCGGATGATCATGATACTATGAAACTCGTGCCTGTCTGCAGCGGCAGAGTCTAGAAAGGTTATCAGGCCTGCTGATGACACTCCTTCAGCCTCAGGGGTACTGCGGGGTAGTGAAGAAGAGGCCGGGACGCTGCTTTTACAGCTGCCAGACAGGATCAGAATAACAAACAGGAAATAAACGGAAAAGACTCGCGGAATTTTCATGGGACAGTGATTATGGTTAAACCAGTCTGGATATCAATATCCAAAAGTATAACAATAATCCGGTTCCCGGCAACCTTACTGCCTGCTCACCTGCGGAGTTCCTTCCTCCTTTTTCTTTTCAGTCATCTCCTTTGCAGTAAAACCAAGCTTCTCGATTGACCTCTTCAGTGTTTCAGGGGAGATCTTATCCTTCTGGTACTGCACGGTAACTTCTTTGGTTGCCAGATCACATTTCACATCCTTTACACCCTTTTCAAAGGGGACGTTCTTCATGATTGTATTGACACAGTTCTGGCAGTCAATGCTTGTCGCAAACCGGACCGTGGAGAGATCCTTTTTGTTTTTCTCCTGCGCGCTGAGCGTGAGTGCGGAGAAGAGGAAGAGAAGGACTGTTGTGACTATAAAATTGCTTTTCATTGTATTGAGTTGTTTTATTATTGTCATTAATTCTGTGGTCTGTCAAGTGCGAACCTGAAACCGGCATATAGTTTCCGGCCGTGAACCGGACCATATATCATGGACGCGTCAAAATATGGGCCAAAAGGACCATCGGCTGCAATGATTGCGTCATGCTGCCTTGATCCGGTGATGTTCTCGGCGCCGATATAGACGCTCCATTTCCTGAAATACCTGGTAACCTGGGCATTCATTACAGGGTAGGCATTGAAGTAATCAGGTCTCCTGTAAGGCTCCGGGTTTGCCGTTGTTGAAGGTATTCTGCCGGGACCGTTGTACTGCAGGGTGTAATCTGCCTGCCACTTCCTCATGCGTGTTGTGTATGAGGCAGTGAGGAGTCCCTTGTAGCGCGATGAGAGCGGTTTCTCGCGAAGCTCACCGCCTATTGTCTGCCGGACATCATTCCAGCGCCATGCAGCGGTAATATCGAGCCCTGTCACCGGCTGCACCTGTGCCTCGAGCTGGAAAACATTTGAATATGACTTTCCGTCGAGGTTATAAAATGATACCCTGTCGATGTCGGAATCGAGGTCGGTCACTATCTGCTTTACGAAGCTTGTCCTGTATGCTTCCCCGGTAAGCCTTAGCTCACAATCACCGATGTGGACATATCCAGTCAGGTTGATGCCTGCGTTCCATGCCTCTTCAATGTCGAGGTTATCTGCAATCACCAATTGCCTGCTGCTTGAAAGGAAGTACATATTCTCAGCCAGTACATGGACTGTCCGGTAGCCTTTTCCCGCGGAAGCCCTGAGGGTCAGACGGGGTGTGATCTCATAGCGCAGGTGAAGGCGTGGTGTGAACTGTGCACCGTGATTATGGTAAAAGTCGTACCTGGCTCCGGCCAGAAGGGTTACTTTCGCGGAATCAGTGTAGGTATACTGCACGAAGACTCCTGGTACTGATTCAACCGTTTCAGCATCAATGGCATTTGAAACCGGGCCAATGAGCGGCATGTAGATGCCCTGCAACTCGTCATAATGGTCAAAGCGATAGCTGAAACCAGCGTCAACAGTGTGTTTCTCGGCCGGGAAGTACTGGTAGAGAAGGTTGGTGTAATAACTCTTCTGAGTAGCGTCGTACTTGTTGTATCCAAGCCAGGAGTTAATCTCATGGAAGGTGAAGCTCTGTATCCAACCTAACGACATATTGTCTGAAGGGCCGAACATACCGCCCAGCTTGGTGAAAGCCTCAGCCCTCTCTGTAGCCATGTTTATCCCGTAGCCGCTGTCCCATGTGTTGGCGTCATTGCGGCTATAGTCAAACTGGCCGCCTATCCTCTCCTCATTCATGTACTTTATGCCTGCGCGGAAGGTGAGGTTGTTGCTGAGGTAGTCCCACCGGTTCATGAAACTGTACTGTCTGACGTCGGGCTCATCGCGGAAGCCGTCTTTATTGTGGTCGCCGGCTCCTGACTGTGTTTCGCCGTGGCCAAGCAGCATCGTGCTCCAGAATTGATTGAGCTTAAGTGAAGCATTTGCATTGGTCTCGATCTTACCTGCATCGCTCACGAAGCCATTGACAAATACGATCTCACTTGTCGCTGGCTTTTTGTACTCGACGTTAATCTGCCCGGTGATTGACTCGTTTCCATTTCGCACCGAAGAGGTGCCCTTTGAGACTTGTATAGATTCCATCCACGGGCCGGGGATATAGCTCAGCCCGTAAGCTGCTCCAAGTCCGTACATGGCCGGTATGTTCTCGGTAAGTATCTGCACGTATGAGCCGGCAAGGCCGAGAAGCTGTATCTGTTTCGCGCCGGTGGCGGCGTCAGAGTAGTTGACATCAACGGAAGCATTGGTGACAAAACTTTCCGAGAGGTTACAGCATGCTGCCTTACAAAGCTCAGCACCAGTGATGTTTACGGTAGCAATGGTGGCCTCACGGTCAATGTGCGTACCAGTGGCCCTTGCTATGACCGTGATCTCACTGATCATACTGTTCTCCTTCAGGATGATCTCTATGTAATCAGTGCCGGGATCAATCCTGACAGTGTCACTTGTATAACCGACGAAACTGGCTACAAGGAGGTCGTGATCCTTTACTTTCCTGATTATAAAGTAACCGGCTGCATTGGCCGAAGCTCCGACGGTTGTTCCGGCCCAGACGACGTTTGCGCCAGGCAGACCTTCTCCGTCAGGAGCACCATCACTGCCGGCTACAACAACTTTGCCCTCCAGGCGTCCCTGAGCCACCATGCAGGCAGGTATGAGAAGAATTGTTATGAGCGTAATTAATTGTTTCATAGGGAAAATGTTGAAAATTAATTTAATGGCATTACTGCGGTGGTTATTGTGAACCAATACGCAGACAGCGTCAACAACAATGTCCGGGCATGGCGTTCAGCCTTTTCCGGACGGTTGTTACCCTATGAAAGTATCAGGAACGGATCCGGCAGAGCATTGTTGTCAGGTCGCGTCCGCAGTGGAACGGTTGCTCTCCCGAAACATGATTGAAATTATTGGTTTGATTTTCTTCCAGGACAGCGACTACTGTTGCTGCAAGGAAGTAAGGAAGAATCTCATTCTGTGCCTCTGTACGCACCAGTTCGTCAGTCACAACCCTCTCTGTTTCGTGTGTGCAGCAGTCGTCAGAAAGTACCGGGTCACCGGTGCAATGGCGGTGATGCCTGTCACCCTCTTCACTATTGCAGCACAGAGTTTCCTGGCTGCCGATGCAGTTACCAGCGTGGATGTTGCAGCAATTATTCGCAACAAGGTCACCCGACAGGGAGGCGAGTGTCTCATTGGTACCGCAATGGAAACAGGTATGATGAATAAGAGTAAAGCCGAAACTGCCCGATAAAATAAGTGTAATCAGAAATGCAGAAATGAATGGCGATATGATGCGTATCTTTTTCACCGTTGCAAATATAACAACAATATTGATCAGATGTTGTACGGAAATGGCAGAGGCGGGACTCAGCCCCGCCTTTGCCATTGATAATAGAAATATGCCATCATTTATGGTAAAGACGGGTCTCAGATCCGTCTCTACATCAAATAATGGAAAATATGATGTTATTTGATTGGAGGAATAACCAGAACCTGCCCGGGATAGATGAGATCGGGATCCTTGAGCATGGGTTTGTTTGCTTCGAAGATGATCGGGTATTTTTTGGCGTCACCGTAAACCTCCTTGGCAATCTTCGACAGGTAATCACCCTTTTTGACCGTGTAGAACTGCTTCTCCGGCTCGGGAGGAACAACCGGCCCGGGCGCTGTGACCAGAAGGTGATCTTCAACCACAGAGATGCCTTCAATGTTACCTGCTGTAACTATGATCTTGTTCTTGTTTGAGAGAGTGTCAACCGATCCCGTAAGTATTACCTTCTCGTCATCGACCACAACCTTCACTTTGCTTACATCAAATCCAAACTTCCTGATATGCCCGGTAATCAGGTCCGCCTTTTCCTCTTCACGCTTCTCCTCTGATTTGAAGATCTTTGCACCTGCATTTTTAATGAATGAAATAAGTCCCATAATTATTCATTTTAAATGGTTGATATTTAATATATAAACACCATTTCCTGATTTGCCGGGAAACACCGTAAGTTAATCAAAAAAAATTGGTTTTTGTCAACTACGGCCGGGAAAACTAAAATCAACTGCTAAAAATGAGATGTCATACCTTTTTGTATATTTGATAGCAGTTAACCTGTTCGTATAAACAAACCAAAAACTTTATCAATTATGGGAATAGTTAAGGAATTCAAGGAGTTTGCCGTAAAGGGAAACATGCTTGACATGGCCGTTGGTATCATTATCGGCGGAGCATTCGGAAAGATTATCACATCACTTGTGAATGACGTTCTTATGCCGCCTCTTGGCCTGCTGCTGGGAAAGGTTGATTTCGGCAACCTGAAGGCAGTACTTCAGAAAGGATCGGATGCCGTTATGGACGGTGCGACAGTCGTACAACCTGCTGTTGGCGAAGTGTCAATCAAATACGGAATGTTCCTTAACAATATTATTGACTTTCTGATTGTGGCCCTCTGTATCTTCTTCGTGATCAAGGGGATGAACAGCCTGAAGAAGAAGGAAGAAGCAGCTCCTGCAACTCCTCCTCCTCCAAGTGAGGAAGTGACCCTTCTGAAGGAAATTCGTGACCTGCTGAAAAAATAGTTGGGGATACAATAATTCCTGCCGATAATTGTTTGCATATTTGCAGACGATTTTACTATGGCAAGAATAAGGAAATATTACTGGTGGCGCAGGTTCTTCCCTGACAGAGGCTAGAACGGCCCGCCGCAACAGATACGAAACAGAGGCTGCATTCGGAAGAGTGCGGCCTTTTTTGGTAAGGCAGTAGGCAGTAGACAGTAGTGGTTGGTTATAGAGGATACATTACTGCATGTACACGAAGTGTCGGGATAGCAGCCGCCAGTCAGTCATACCCCGTAGGGGTTACAGAATTATAACAGAAAACCGGCCCTGATGGGCCGGTCTCCTTGCCTCCGGAAAAATCATTAAACAGAACCTTTTCCTGAAAGATTATTGGATGTAAAAAACGTATTCGTAGGACAATCCCTTTTCGCGCAACCACCTGCGAAGTGCTTTAGCAATCTTCCTTTTCCGGAGCAGTACAATACCTATTCCTTCTGCTGTTATCTGATAGTACGGTTTCATCTTCTGAAGAAATGAATTATATACTAATATACGTACGAAAACAGCTTTCAGCCAGTCTCTTTTGACAGATTAAGGCCAGGCATTGACCAACAGAGGTCCCGTTATGATGATGTCTCGGATCAATTGTTCCTCCCCGGCAGTGGAGAAGAGCAGTTTATCAGTTGAAACCGTTCAGGTATCTGTAAAGATCACTGTCAGTTGACAGTATGATTGTCGTGGTGGAGTCGAAGGTGTGTCTGAATGTCTCCATAGACTTAATGAATCCGTAAAGGCTCCGGGCTGATGCCGACTGGTCGTAGGCGCCCGCATAGATGGCTGCTGCCCTTGCATCGGCTTTACCCCTTATCTCCTCCGCCCTGCGGTAAGCCTCAGACTGGATGGTCTTCAGGTCACGCTCCTTCTCCCCGTTGATCTTGGATGCTTCTCCCTGGCCCTCAGACCTGAAGCGCTCGGCAATACGGTAACGCTCACTCTTCATCCGCTCATAGATCTGGGTTCTCACCTCCTCGACATAGTTAAGACGCTTGATCCTCACGTCAAGGATCACTATCCCCAGGTCCTTTGCCTTTTCATTTGCCGAGGTCAGGATCATATCCTCAATCTTCTGCCTCCCGGTTACTATGTTGTTTAAGGTGTCTCCGGTTTCTTCGCCGATGAGCCCGGAAGATGCAGGGGTCCTGTTCACGGACCTTACCACCTCCTCCAGGTTGTGGCCTGCAATATGATCACGGGTTTCACCGTCAAGGATATCCGCAAGTCTTGACTGTGCGCCTCTCTCGTCTGTCAGGCGCTTGAAGAACTGAAGCGGATCAGTGATCTGCCAGCGGGCGTAGGTGTCTACGAAGATGAACTTTTTGTCCTTGGTAGGCACCTGGTTGGGATCGCCATCCCATTCCATGTATCTCTTCTCGAAGTAGTTGGTGCGCTGAATGAAGGGCATCTTCAGTTTGAGGCCAGGGGTGGTCTTCGCCTCCCCGACCGGTTTACCGAACTGTGTCACCACAACCTGTTCGGTCTCCTTTACCTTATAGACGCACTCCAGGATGAGCAGCAGCGATACCAGGAGCACCGAGAGCGTAACAATGAGTCTGGTTGAATTTGTGCGCATGGTTTACTTCTTTGAGGTGAGCTGCATTTGGAGGAGCGGGAGCAGGTTGTTGCCGCTCTCATCAGTTATGATCTTGTTCCCGGCACGGGGAAGGATCTCTTCCATCGTCTCGAGGTATATTCTCCGTTTGGTCACTTCGGGTGCCTTGACATATTCAAGGTAGAGGGCATTGAAGCGTGAGGCTTCGCCGAGTGCGTTATTCACCCTTTCGGTAGCATACCCTTCAGCGCGCTGTATCGTCTCCTCGGCCTGACCCCTGGCACGGGGAATCACCTTATTGTATTCCGAACGGGCCTGGTTGATGAGTGTCTCGCGCTCCTGCTGAGCCTGGTTGACGTCATTGAAGGCATCCTTGACAGGATCAGGGGGATTGACATCCTGCAGCACCACCTGCTCTATCCTTATTCCGAGCGAGTACTCGATACACAACTCCTGTATCTTCTGCTGAACCGTGGTGGCAATGTCAGCCCTCCCGACAGTAAGTACCTCGTTCACGGTGCGGTCGCCCACTATCTCACGCATAGAAGCTTCAGAGATATCACGGAGGGCCACAACCGGATCACGCACCCTGAAAAGGAAACTGTAAGGATCCTCTATACGGTATTGCACCACCCATTCCACATCGGCAAGGTTGAGGTCTCCGGTAAGCATCAGAGACTCGTCAAGGGTTCCCTCCTTGGTGTATTCAGAGCGGACTCCAGGAGAAGTGGTACGGAATCCGAACTCCTCCTTCTGCTGCCGCTCCACGGCAACTTTGTAGAGCTTCTCTATTATCGGGACTTTGAGGTTGAGCCCCGGCTCAACCTTGCGCACATACTTCCCGAACCTGGTGATCACACCCACCTCCTCAGGCTGAATCTGGAAAAGAGTTGTAGCCAGAAGGATGAGAATTAACAGGGCAATGGAACCATATTTCAGGTAGAGCCCGTTTTTGTCCATCCAGGCTCTGTAGCCTGATTTTCTGAATGTCTGTTCTGCCAATGTCTGTCAGTTTTGTGACCCTCTCTATTCACCAACAATCTTGATGTATTTGCCTGCAGGCACCTGTTCATTAAGCTCCATGTTGTTGAGGAGAGAAAGCTCTTCCATCATTGCCTGGGGCATGTTGAAATAGCTCAGTGTGCTGGCAAGGGTTCCCGCACGAGGGGCTTTTCTTATATATAACCTTTTTGGCTTTACATTGATCCTTGACTGGTCAGTAAGCTGTGCGAAGGTCTTCATTGATGCTTCCATGGCAGGGGCATAGCTTGCGAAGTCAGCTTCAGTGGAGACACCGTGGAAGACATAAATCATTGATCCGTACTGAAAGAAATAGGAGATGACGGCATTGGCGCCTGTGGTTCCTGTAGACTGGTCCTGAACCTGCTGTTTTGAAAGAGTGACCATTGCCTGCAGACCGTTAACTGTTTTTTTTTCGGAGCGCTGCAGCTGAAGGCCGTACTGTGCCAGAGTTGTGTCAACAGCTGACTGAAGGGTCTTCTGGTTGGCGAGGGTGAAGAGCATCAGAGCCTTGCCGTCAGAAGGCTGAATGGTTACCTGGGTAGGTGCATTTGTCAACTGCCATCCGAGAGGGTACGAGAATTTGAACCTGAGCTCAGGGTGATAGAAGGTATTGTCCATGGTGTAACCCTGTTTCGGATCCTCGCCGTAGATCATCCCGTCAATCATCTGCAGGTATGAGTCGGCGTTAACCTTGTAAGCCGGAAACTTCAAGCTGTCCTGCCAGGCCTTTGCGTTCCTGAGCACTGCATTGTAGCGGTCACCCGGATCAGGGTGGGTGGAGAGGAATGTGGGGACTCCCCCTTCGGATTGAGCGAGGTTCATTCTTATCAGCACCTTGTAAAAATCGGCCATCTTGGTGCCGTCATATGCCATCTTGGTGGAATATTCGGATCCCAGGGCGTCAGCCTCCCGTTCATCCTCGCGGCTGAAGCTGAGGAACAGCAGTTCAAGTCCCTGCATTGCCTGCTCGGCATAGTTGGCGAACTTCGGGGAAGCTATCATTCCGCCTATCAGAAGAAGCGTACCCAGCTGCTGCTTGGTCTGCTGGCTGACGGAGTGACGGGCGGCTATATGCCCCATCTCATGACCGAGAACGCCAATGAATTCAGCTTCGTTATTGAGATTTGCCATTATTCCCCTGGTAAGATAGATATAACCTCCCGGGACAGCAAAGGCGTTTACCACAGGTGAGTCAACCACCTTGACATGATATTCCAGGTTCGGCCGGTGTGACAGTTTGCCCATCTCGGTTCCTTTGGCCTGGACCCATGACTGAAGAGCCGGGTTATTGTATTCACCGAAACTGGCGAGTACCTGCGGGTCATATGATAATCCCAGTTGAACCTCCTGTGCTTCTGACATAAGCATGATCTGCTTCCTCCCGGTTACCGGGTTGACAGCGCAGGATATCACCGTAACCAATGCTGCGGTAATTAGCGCTGCATAGATAAGTGTTCTTCTTTTCTTCATTGTATTATGTAAATGATTTCCTTGTAATTGGTTTAGGTTCTCACCATAAATATGGCGGCTATCTCCCAAATTTAGGCATTAATTATTCAAAAACAAAAGCCGTGCCGGAGGGGCACGGCTTAGTTTTAAGCCATATTATACTGTTTCAGCCTGTTACTTTTTAGTGAGTTCGAAATTCTGAATTGTTTTATTTCCGGCAATGATATTTACACCGTCAAAACGGACTGTATCATAACCTTCTTTGGTGGCTGATACTGACCAGGCGCCTGCAGGCACACCCAGGATGGCATAGTAGCCAAGGGTATCAGTGAATGCAGTGGCAAGAACTGTATCCTGCTCAACCCACACGGATGCCTCACTTATCTTCACTCCGGCGGTGTCAGTGACCATTCCTCTTAAGGACCCTGCCTTTGCCATATTGGCCGCCCTTATAACAGGCTTGAAGATGAAGCCGTTATTATGTACAGGATTGCCCCTGAGAACGAATGACCTTGAGAGATCGATGTCAAGCAGCACCTCCTCCAGATTTCCCTCAACGACTTCAAGAGCCGGATGGAGGAAAATCTTTATCCCCGTCTGGCTGCCACTGGGGACCTTCACACTGTGTATCTCTTCAGAGTCCTTCAACTTAAGTCCTGCCTCGTCTATGTAAAGGCGAACCATGTCATATGTCCCGGCCGGGATATCCATGTCAAGCAGTGTCTCGGAAACACCATTCCTGAGGTCAATCAGGTCAAGGGTCACGGTATCTTCTGAAAGGGTGATGAAGGGATTGCCATCGCTGATGCCATCACCTTCTTTTTTCAGCTCGACTTTTGTTATAGTTACGAGAGCTGATTCAATATTACTTATGTCAAACGGGGCGTCAGTCACCTTCAGAATCACTCTTCCGGTATCATTCCCATTCCTTATTTCGTTGCATGCTCCTGCGATAAGTATTAATGCCGCAGTTAACAACAGGGTTGCTTTCTTTTTCATCTTGCTTCTGTTTTTACGTTTTGCACTATACGTGCGAAAGTAGGATGTGCCGGATGAAGAAATGATGAAATTCAGATTTTAAAAATCCGGCCGCGTATGAACCGCCTGCGCCGCGACTCCTTATGGTAGTCAATATTGTTATCCTTGAAGATATCGATCAGCCTGTCGAAGAAGCTCTTATCCCTGAAATCGGGGCAGTCAAGCGCCATCTCCAGTTCGGGAGGCAGGGGAGCGAAGGGGGTATTGATCAGACTCATTATCTCTTTATTCTTTTCCACTTTTTTGAGGGTCATCGCCACAAGCGGCAGAGCCAGGGCACTGCCCGAACCGTATGATCCGTTGTTGAAGTGGATAGATGGTGTGGATGCTCCCACTCGGCTTACAATAACCAGTCCCGGGTTGAAAGCTGCAAACCAGGCGTCGGCATAGTTCTGCGAGGTACCTGTTTTGCCGGCAAGGGGTATCTTCACACCGTAAACGCTGTGAACAGAGGCCCCTGTTCCTTCCCTGATGGCCTTTTCAAGCATTGCTGCCATGAGTGTGGCAGAACGTTCGGAAAGAACTCTGTTCCATCCCTGTTGAGGTGTGTACTGCCATAATATCCTGCCGTCAGGTGCCTTCACCGACTCAATAAGGTATGGCGTGACCATCATGCCTCCATTGGCGAATGAAGCATATGCCCTGGTAACTTCCAGTATGCTGGCTTCCGCAGTACCCATGGCAAGCGAAGGCATATTAACCAGAGGAAAAGTGAAGCCCATATCCTGCCAGAGTCTGTCAACCTTGTCGAACCCGATCATAAGGAAGAGGCTGAAAGTGGGTATGTTCATGCTCTGTGCCAGTGCGCCTGCAAGAGAGTACTTGCCGCCGTAGGAGTGGTTATAGTTTTCAGGGCTCCAGTCGTTGAATCCTGACAGGGTCACGGAGTCGTTGTCGAGATACCTGCACGGTTCCACCCCGTCTTCAAGTGCAGCTGCATATATGAATGGCTTGAAGACTGAAGCCATCTGTCTTCTGGCAAGCACCTGGTCATAGGGCTGAGTTTTAAAATCAATTCCCCCGGTCCAGGCCATAACAGCTCCTGTAGCAGGGTCCATGGCCAGGAGGCCTGCATGAAGTGTTGTCATCATTTTCTTCAGGCTGTCAGGTATCTCTTTCAGGGCTCTGCGCCCGGAGGATGTGCTATACTGATCATCGAGCCTCTTCTGCATTCTGGGCATATGGGTGTTGAATGCTTCGCCGGCAGCCTGCTGCAGAGGCAGCCTCAGGGTAGTGGTGATGACCAGGCCGTCACGCTCGATGTCCCAGTCTTTCCCGCGGAAAGCCGATATCTCTTCCAATATCTGCTCCGCCTCCATCCTTACCCTGACCATGAAGTAATCGGCCGGCCCGGAAAGATCTGCCTTGCTGTAGTCGAGCTTTAACGGAAGTGCGCTGAGTGAATCGGCAACCCTGCCCGCCAGGTAACCATATTTCTCCATCTGCCCCAGCACCACATTACGCCTTCTGACGGCATTGTGAGGATAGAGACGCGGATTGAACGCGGTATTGGCCTTGAGCATGCCTGTGAGCAGGGCCGCCTCCTCAACCTTCAGTTCAGCCGTTTTTTTGCTGAAATAGCGTTGAGAAGCAGCCTCAATTCCGTAAATGTTCTCGCCGAACGAGACAGTGTTCAGGTAAAGGTTAAGTATCTCATCCTTGGTGAAGACCTTTTCAATTCGCCTTGCCAGGATAACCTCCCTGGTCTTGTTCAGGATAACGGAAAACATCCGGTAATCCTTCCGGCCGTACATATTTTTCGCCAGTTGCTGGGTTATGGTACTCCCTCCGCCGGCACTGCGGTCACTGAAAAGGATGGTCTTGAAAACCACCCTGATGAGACTCCTTGAGTCTACCCCGGAATGCTCATAGAATCTTGCATCCTCGGTAGCCACCAGCGCGTTGATCAGGTGAGGAGGCATCTGGTCAAAGGGGATGACGATCCGGTTCTCTGAAAAAAACCTGCCAAGGGTCTCTCCTTCATGCGAGAGCACCACCGAAGCCGTGGCATTCCGGAAACTGCTGAGCTCCTTCTTCCCGGGCAACCGGCCAAAGATCCCGGCCTGGACCGAACTGATGAAAAACACCGGGAGGAAAATAATCACCCCAAGCGCAACAACAGATATTTGCCATCCTCTTTTCATCATCTGGCCCAAACTCCTTTTAATTAATGATTCATTTCAAAAATTGTAAATTTAATGTAAATTGTAGGTAAAAACAGAAATATGGTTCATTCGCTTCATGACAAACTCCGGTGAAGCATGGGATTGAAGGTTCATTACAGGATACATGTCACCGGCATTGTGCAGGGGGTGGGTTTCCGTTGGAGCACTGCCCGTGAGGCATGGAGACGTGGAATCACCGGTTATGTAAAGAACATGGCTGATGGCAGCGTGTTAATCGAGGCTGAAGGAGACAGGGACCAAATGGAAGAGTTTGCAGCATGGTGCAGAAGGGGTCCCGGAACAGGATTAGTTGACAATGCCGAGGTGACCGAAGGGCCTCCGGCAGGCTTCAGGGAGTTCAGAATTGATCACTGAAGCAAATTTTACTTGGTTATCTGGCAGGTTTTTATTGAATTGCCCCGGGTCAGAGTAATGACAGGCAGTTCCGCTCCCGAAGCCGCGGTTGAGGTAAAAACCGGGCTCAAAATGGCAGACAAATGCGTAAAACTATTTGATAAAGAAAGAAATAAGTCATAATTAACATATTGACAAGCTGACAGGTAAGTATAAGCTTATTTCTGATTATCCCCTGTTTGGTTCCGTTGGTCAAAGGGTGGGGTTCGAACATCAAAATAGTTTGGATCGTATGGTGAAGAGTGAATATCTTCGGTGTGAAATCCTGCAAAAAGGACTCTGTCGAAACTTAATGGCACAAGAATTGTTTGAGAAAAGGCATCTGAAGTAAAAATGGATAAGGGAACCATCGGGTTAAATAAGGAAACAATCAGGGATCAGGCCGTGGTAAGGATGAGTCCGCGAAAGCTGTCGCTCAGGGACAGCGGGCTGACACATCTGTTCAACGAGCTTGATATTGAAGTTCGTCAGGCCCTGATTGACTACCTCGACCGCATGGGCCTGGTGAAGGAATCAGGTATGCTTGTCATTCCTGCATCGCGTCACTATTTCTACGATGCCGAAGATATGAAGGGAATCAGGACCGTCATCACCCTCAGGCAGCTTAACTATATCAGGGAGGTACGTAACTTCCTGAAGCAGATAACGGGTCTCCTTCCTCCAAAAAGTAATTTTATCGGGTGTTTTATTGACAACAGGGCACAGGGTACAGCTTCTGAAAAAAACAGCAATTCTTCCGGGCCGGTATCTGACAAGACCGAAGCCTATGAGAACGGAATCGAGTCAAGGATTCCTTTTATAAACAGGATGTACAGCATCATTGACTTCAGGACCAACAGGTACCTGACCAGGAGGGCTGTGACTAACCTGCTGAAGGAGTCAGGCCTTGAGCTGGTGGGTATGACTGATATAAACGGGTTTACTTATTTCCACGCGCGCAAAAACAATCCGGCTGCCTAGAGGTCCGGGCATCTGCACTGCAACAAACCGCTGAAATTTACTGCAGGGTGATGGTCTCCATCAGCCAGCCGTCTATTTTGTAATACAGACCTTCTGATGCAGTGCATACAATACCAAAGTAAAAAAGTTCAGGATAAATTTCTGGTCAAACCGTAATAAAAGGTTCGGCAGGAAATGTGAGCCTGATAGTGGTTCCCTCACCCTGGCGTGATGTGACGGTTATCTTTCCGTTGTGGATGTCAATAATCTTGCTGGCCAGGGAGAGGCCTATCCCATGGCCCCTTACCGATGCAGTGGATTTGCTGCGGTAGAAGGATTCAAAAATACGCTCAATTTCATCCTCAGCGATGCCGGGACCTTTATCGGTGAAGCTTACAATTATGTTATGAGTGTCATGCGAAAGAAGGATCCTTACAGACCTGTCGGGGGAATACTTGCAACCGTTGTCCATGATGTTGGTTACTGCTGAGAGCAGCAGCTGCTCATCACCTCTCATGGTAAGGTTTTCAATGTCTGAGATGTTCTCGTCGAGGGCAACTGTTACCGTATATTCCTTTTCGTGTTTCAGCAGTTCCTCGCGTGCCTGCCACAGTATCTCATCGATTCTGACCTCCCTGAAACCTGCCCTGGCTCCTTCGGAGCTGGCGTGGGCCATAAGCAGAAGCCGGTCAAGCAGTCGGTTCAGCTTGCTGATATCCTCCAGCACGGCAGCAGTCGACTCCCTGTATTCTTTATCCGTACGGTCCTTCATCAGCAACACTTCAAGCTGTCCCCTGATGGCTGTCAGCGGTGTCCGCAGTTCATGCGAGGCGTTTGAAATGAAATCCTTCTGTACCTCAAAGGCTGTTTCCAGCCTTTCAAGCATGCGGTTAAAGGTGTGCGCCAGGTGAGCCATTTCATCCTTTCCATTGCCCTCATCAACCCTCAGGTCCAGGCTGGCAATGGAGATCTCTTCCACGCGGTCAACCACTTTGGATATCGGAGAGAGTGCCCGTGCCGCGAAAAACCATCCTGCAGGGTAAAACAGCAAAAGGAAAATACCTGTAAGAAGTACCAGTATCGCCCTCAGGTTCTTCATTTTGTCAAAACCGTATATGTCACGGGCCGCACTGAGAACCACAAAACGATTAAACTCCTCCGGGAAGAGAATTCCCATCAGTTCATACCTGCCGCTTTTCGTCTTTATCTGTCCTGAGGTCCTAATCCTCGTCAGCAGATCGTCGTCATAAAGAATAACATTCCTGGTATCAGTGGAGTAAACAATTTCATTCTTGTAGTTGAAGATTATGATCTTCTCATCGGGCAGTGATACCGGATTATCCTCTTCGATCTTATTCAGGAGGTCGGTATCAATCTCATCAACTTCAATCAGCAGCCTGGCTGTGCTGATAGCCCTGCTCTCAAGCCGCTGATAGAAATCGTCACGACGGTAGGTAGCCGACAATATATAGACTGCCAGCGAGAAGAGCAGCAATATGACGCTGGCCATCAGAAAAAACTGAAGGGTAAGTTTCTGCCGTATCTTCATCTATGTGTCTGTGAAAATGTATCCGAGACCTATCCGGGTGTGGATGAGCTTCGGCTCGAAGCCCTTGTCTATCTTCTTCCTCAGGATGTTCACATAGACCTCCACGATATTCGTTCCGGTGTCATAGGTTATATCCCATACCTTCTCTGATATTTCAACCCTTGAGAGGACTCTTCCGCTGTTGCGCATGAAGTATTCAAGCAGGGCGAATTCCTTGGCTGTAAGCTCAATGACTTTATCTCCGCGGATTGCCACCTTTCTCATGAGATCCAGCTCAAGGTCAGCCAGTCGGAGTGACTCCGGCTGGTGGGTGGCAGCTCTGCTTCTCTTGAGCAGCGATTTGATACGTGCCAGGAGCTCCGGGAAATCGAATGGCTTTACGAGGTAATCATCTGCCCCGGCGTCAAAGCCCCTGACCTTGTCGACAGTGGTGCTGAGCGCCGTCAGCATCAGGACGGGAAGGTCAGGCCGGACCGCCTTGACTGACCGGCAGACGTCAATACCGCTTTTGCCAGGGATAATAAGGTCAAGGATGACAAGGCCAACCTCCTCTTTCAGCGCAGCCTCCTCTCCTGAGAGCCCGTCGTATGCCACAACCGTTTCATACTCTTTCTCCTCGAGGCCTTCCTTTATGAACGAAGCCACCCTGGGTTCGTCTTCAACTATGAGTATCTTCATGGGGAACCGGTGATTTTGATCGCTGGCTTTTTCCGCCTGGCGGTTTATTAATGTAATCCTGCAGTCCAAAATTAGTAAAACTATTTCAGGGAGAAAGTAAGACGGGGACACTTCCGTTTTATTCCGGGAGTTATCTTTGCGGTGGTTTTTTGCACTCCGCCGCTTAAAGTAACATCATAAAGGATCTTAATGACCTCCGCTATCATACTCCGACAGATAGGCATACTGACAGCCATAGTTGTTATCGGGCTCATTGCCTGCCGTGCAAGGGTGATCACTGCCGGCACCAAGGATTTCCTTGCGAAGCTGATCTTCTACGTGACGCTTCCGTCCATGCTCTTTACCAGTTTCAGCTCCATCGAGGTCACCCCGAGGCTCCTGGCAAACAGTCTCCAGGCTCTGCTCCTTGCAGTGCTGATTATGCTGTTCATGCTCTTCGCCGGATGGCTTACTACCGTGATCTTTGGAATAAAGGGGGGACATGGATCCATATTCAGGCTGCACAGCATGCTTGGTAACATAATCTACCTCGGGCTGCCTGTGATCTCGGCCCAGTTCGGGCAGGAGGGACTCCTTTACGGCAGCATCTTCGTGCTGGTATCAAACATTCTGATGTGGACGCTCGGAGTTGGTATTATAAGCCCGGCGGGATCATTCAGGCTGAAATCAATGGTACAAAGAATCTTTAATATCAATACGATAGCAATCATTTCAGGATTTCTGCTCTTTCTTTTTTCATTGAAACTGCCACAGTTTGTTCTTGATACAGTCGGAGCTCTGGGAAAAACGAACACTTATCTTTCAATGATTTTTATTGCCTCAGTGATATATTTTGCTGACGGCAGGAAGATGCTCCGCAACAGGAATGCCTACCTGCTGTCGTTCAACAGACTGTTGCTGGTACCATTAATTCTTCTGTGTTTGTTCATCCTTTTCGACCTGCTGTTTCCGGGCATACTTCGCAAGGAGGTGGTTTCGGTCATGCTGATGCAGGCGGCAATGCCCTGCATGGTCAACGTGGTCATAATGGTTAATATACTGGGTGAGGATGACGGCACGGCGACGGCCAATGTCTTTGTATCAACCATTCTCAGTGTAATAACGCTGCCGATCATACTGCTGAGTCTGAGTCTGTTCGGATGATGTGTAAGGGTAATGGCGCCACAAACTACCCCTGAATTGTGGCTGGCATCAGCGCTGCGGGCAGTCTCTGACCTGTGGCAGGCAGTTTTACCAACGGCGGTTGCCGTCGATCTCTTCGAAATAGATCCTGTAAAGTGAACCGTTGCGCAGTGTGATCTCTGCGCCAAGCGGCGAAAATGCAGGGGTGACATCCAATATCCTGATCTCTTGTACCGGATCAAGTTCTTCGGGGCTCCAGGTACAGCCATCGGTCCGGTGCAGAAAGACAGATATCATCAGCTCCATGGCAGGGTTCTTATGAGTACGTTTTCTCCTGGCAAAAATTACTGTACTGTCATCGGTTTCGGCATTGCGGTTGGTGTGGGTGAGGCTGTCAACGCTGTCCCAGCCGGCATAGGTTATCAGGGCAACGCGCCTTCCCTTTACTGATGCAGTGATAACCATTCTGCCTCCATCTGCAAAGCTTTCTACTTCAGCCGGTACGCCTTCTGAATGAGGCAGGCCAAAGTGACCAAGAGTCAGCTCATGCTCGAAGGCCATTCGTGAACGGTCAACCCGGATAATACCGCCGGGAACTATTATGTCTGCAAGGTCAATGATGTATCCCACACCGTTGTTGGGCGGTCTTCTCATCAGAGCCTGACGGTAGATGACGCCATCACGGACACCGTTGAAGACCATGCTCTGGGAGGTTGAAAAGAACCTGGTTCTTTCGGAAGTGTTACTGAGGGTGGCGCCGGTGAGGTAAAAGTTAATGTCCTCACCCCTTATGTCGCGAGGATCAAGGCTCCTGAAACTGTACTCCATCGAAGTGCCCCCCTGCGGATCATGATCCTCCCATGGGAAGTGAGTGTTATATACCAGTTTGGAATAGTTTGGATCATCATAGAAGACCTTCCCCGGAATTATCTCCGATGCCCCTGTGGTTCCATGATTGACCAGCACCAGTCCGGGGTTCTCAAGCACCGTCACCCTCGACTGTTCCTTCAGATCAGGCCAGAAACCCTCATTCTCCCTGGCAGTCCAGAATGGCGAGTCTTCCGGCAGTGCCAGGCAGATGAATGGAAGGAACATTATGAAGGGGCTGGCGGGACAGCTATAGTTCTGGATCATGTATTCCCTGCGACCGTAGAAGCCAAGACTGGGGATGTCATTATGATAAAAATCCTCACGTCCGGTGAATTGCAGCAGCGAACCGGAACAGAGGCGACGCGCAAATCCGGGGTTAATAAGGCCGGTGTCCTTAAGCATGAAGGCCACCGGAAACGCCCCTGAGACCCATGTCCTGTAGCAGATGCTCCTTGACCACATGTTTACATAGCCATCCCGGCCGAAGAAGGAGGTGATTGACTCCATAAGCTTCTGTGCTGACCGTTCAATGACTGATGCCAGTTCCGGGTAGTACTTATCGCCGAAGGCCCTGTTCCAGATGGTGGTGTAAACGATGAAGAGGCTTATTGAATAGTAGTTGTATGTCTGCTCGAGGTACCAGCCGTTTCCGGAGTGGTATGATGCCACCCAGAGGATGTGACTCTTAAGCAGTTCATCATCAATCTCGTAACCATATTTCTTAAGGAAGGAGAGAGTGACAATGTTGAAGATGCGCCAGTTGTTTTGTGTGGTACGATGATGCCCCCATTTTGAGATAGTGACAGCCATCTCATCCTTCTCCTTCTGAGTATAAGCTGACCACAGGGTGTCAGGCATCAGCAGAAGGGTCTTGAAGAGACCTCCGAACTCGCAGGTGAACTGGTAGGTTGCGTCAGGCAGCTCTTCCGGCAGTGGCAGTGAGTTGGGGTGACCAGGTGTCAGCGCGTTATAGAGATGAAGTTTGTAATAGTCGCGCAGCCTGATACCCTTTATTTCCACATCCGGATTAACATGAATGAGCGGGCCGGCAAGGGTGAAAGTTCTCTCCAGCGCCTCGAACTCCAGTGAGCGGAACCGCCAGTCTGGCGAGCCCTCCTGCGGATAACTCTTCCCGGGCACTATGGGAAATGTGATGGGGTCATCAAGTGACTTTACATGAGTGAAAGCTCTTTCGAGGAGATAAGCAGCCAGTCTGATGTAATGAATCCTGGTCATCCCCGTAAAGGGGCTCAGGCAAAAGTCGGGATTCTCTACTTCAAATTTCTTCTTCATTCCTGTCGGTCCGGTCCCTGGCCACCCAGGACTGAATTCATTTCTTTATGTAAACTGAAGTCTGCTTTCGCTCTCCGGAAGGAGTTGTGGTGGCTGTCTCTATCTGAAGAGTCTTGCCGTCAGTCAGGCTCCATACCTCAATTGAAGTAATTGTTGTCGATCCGCCGTTCCTGTTCATTGTCCGGGAGGTCTTAATCGTTAGCTTCTTCCCGTCAGGTGACCATGTGGCGTACGACTTGCTTTCGCCCATACGGGTGGTATTGATGCTTTCCTTACCGTCGAGGGTATATTTTGAGGCAGTTGTTCTTGCCATACCGTCAGGTCCGGTCATGGTCCTTTCAACGGTCAAGAGATTGCCCTCCTGGGTGACGGTTAAGTCGCCGCCGCCGAAACCACCGCGGCCCTGGCCTCCGGGAAGCTGTCCCTGGCCCTGTGGCTGACCCTGTGGCTGGCTGCCGGTGCTCTTTGCGGAATTATAAGTCCAGCTGCCGCCGAAATTTGTTTTTGACCCCTGGGCCATCAGAGTTCGGGGGAGAAGAAGTGCTGCCATCACCAGCAGCGATAAAGCCTGTAACCTGATTACATTAGTTTTCATAATTCTGTTTGTTATGGTACAAGTCCGGTTATTTTTCATTCAAAGGTATTTCAGTTTAGGTTAAGAGGAAGTTAAAATGAATTTTATTTTTACCACCCTAAATGTCAACACATCCAGGCGGGTACAGAGCCTCCTTTGTCTATCCGGGCCTTTCGTCCCGGGTGGTGCATGACGAACTCTTCCGTGACTGAGCCGGGGTATGGCCCGGAGAGATAGGGATCAACACGGTCATAACGAGCCGATAGCCGGCTTCCCACAGCCTCAGAAGGCTTTTGTAAATTTCTCCTGTTTTATCTGGGCGAATAGAAGCAGTTTTTAGGGGAGGTGATTTTGTCTTCCTTTTTCAGGGCTTTGATTGCCTTGTCAACCTCAGCTTTGTCAATTCCTGCCTTTGCAGCAATCTCTGCAGATTTCATCGGATTCCCGGATTCCTTCAGGGTCTTCAGTACCAGTGATTTTGTATCCATTTTGGTGTTGTGTAAGTGCCGTTCCAAAAATAAGTGAACATTTCAAATTTAAAGTTGTTTTTTCTAATCAGAAACATGTTTCAGTTTATTGGTGTAACCGGAAAACCACATCAAAACCGGGGCAGAACTGAAAAGCCTTAAGAGTAGGAATCATTTTAAATTTCCAATAATGAAAAGAACTTTAAAAGGACTGGCGCTTTTGCTGGCAGCCGGAGCGTTCTCTTTTTTCCAATCTTGTCAAAAGGACGACGGATTTATATCCCAGCCCTCAGTTGATCTCAAAAGCAGGCAGGCATCTGTCAATAATGCCAACCCTGAACGAACCTTTTACAGCAGTGCCCATCACTTCGGTAACGGGGAGGCACAGGCATGGGTAACCGAAAACAGGGCAGGAGAACCAGTCTCTGTAGGCCTGACTCTCTCAGCCGGAGCCCTTAACAACCTTCCGGAGGAAATGACAGGTGTGGTAATTGAGCTTCCAAAAGGAAAGGGCAGAAACTTCTACACTTTCGTGATGCTCGACTGGAATCCGATGGGACATGAACCTCCCGGGATTTATGATTTACCTCACTTCGATGTTCATTATTACATCATCCCCGATGAGGAACGCCTGGCAATGACTCCGGACAAAATCGGAGAATTTGAGAATCTCCCTTCGGCTGAGTATGTACCTGCCGGGTATTTTCGCGGTCCGGGTATCGTCCCCTTCATGGGGGTCCACTGGCTTGACGCCGCATCTCCTGAACTTAACGGGGCCACTTTTACCAAAACATTCATCTGGGGCTCCTATGATGGCGAATTTGTGTTCTGGGAACCGATGCTGACGCGCGATTACCTCCTGACGCAACCGAATGATCTGATTGACATTCCCCAGCCGGCAGCCTTTAAAATTGACGGTTGGTACCCTATGAAGTATGAGATTTCGTACTCGAAATCCGGGAACAAATACATCATCGCCCTGCGTGACCTTCAGTTCCGCCAGGGGCAGTAATCGGAATTTAAGTATAGGTTAACAGTTTTTAAGCTTCCCGGCAACGTGCTGCCGGGAGGCTTTATGATTCAATAAAAAAAGAGTCATGAACAGGAAATCTTTTTTAATGGGGTTGTCTGCAGCGGGCATAGCACCCCTGGCAATGGGATTTAAAGGTATAGGTACTGCTGTCACTGATGCGGGGACACCGCAAATGCTGATACCTGAACTTAAGAATTCATACTGGTACATAGGGCACCTGATTAGCATCCTCCTCTCCGGAAAGGATACTGGTGGGTCATTTGCCCTGATCCACGGATATGAGATAAAAGGACTTGAACCGCCTCCGCATATACATACCAGGGAGGACGAATCATTCTACCTGCTTGACGGGGAAATTGACTACACCGCTGGTGATGAGGTGTTCAGGGCAAGGAAGGGCAACTGGGTCTTTCTTCCCCGTGGAATTCAGCACTCATTCCGGGTGGTGACTGACCGGGCCGAAGTCTTGATTCACCTTTCTCCCGGGGGATTTGAAAATTACTTTATTGAGATGAGCCAACCCGCTCCTGAAATGATAATTCCACCACGGCCGCAGGGTCCGCCTGATGTCAGGAGGATCATAGAAACTGCATCAAAGTATGGCGTCAGGTTTCCCGGCCTGACATGACCTCCGGGATTATTCACTTTTCAAAGGGTCATAATTTCAGGACCAGATTATCCGATGCAGGTCGTGTTCGTAAGGTGCCTCTTTGTTCTGTCCGGTCAGTATGATTTGACACTGCTCTTATCAGAAGTCACTGTATGACGAGAATCAGTCATTGACTCCTGTACAATTCCTATATTTGGGGCTGATGATTGACTACGGCGCCGCATCCCTGAAAGGAGCGGAGTGGCAGTGATACAAGTTGGATTCATTCTATGGAGGTATTTAAAAACCTGTTTACCGGATCGGGGATTACTGCGACAATTCTCTATCTTGGCATTACAGCCTTTACAGGAATACTTCTGGGAAGGCTGGAAATCCGGAAACTTAAGCTGGGAGTTGCCGGTGTTCTGTTCTCGGGTCTTCTGCTGGCCCACTTCGGCGTAAGGGCTGACCTGCATGTGCTGACGTTTGTTCGCGATTTCGGCCTGATACTGTTTGTTTATGCTGTCGGGATTGATGTCGGACCGAGGTTCTTCAGCAGCCTTCGCCGGGAGGGACTAAAACTGAACCTCTTCGCGGCAGGGATAGTACTGACAGGATTTCTTACAGCCTATCTGCTCCATCTTTGGAATGATGTGCCACCGGCAGTGATCTCAGGGATAATGAGCGGTGCCGTCACCAATACACCCGGACTGGGGGCCGTGCAGCAGGTGCTGACAGATATGGGCCGGGCCGGTGACGCAGCCCAGGCCGGGCTAGGCTACGCAGTGGCATATCCCTTCGGGGTCCTGGGGGTAATATTGGTAATGGTTCTGTACCGTTATTTTTTTCGTATAAAAATCAAAAATGAGGTTGAGGACTTCAACCGGCAATATCACCAGAACCGCGTAAAACTTGAGAGCGTTGAGATTCACATAACCAACCCGAATATAATCGGCCGGAAGGTCAGGTATGTCAAGCAGGTTGTCGACAGGGAACTGGTTCTTTCCCGCATACTGCGAAAAGGCACATATATGATTGCCGCTGAGGAGATTGTGCTTGAAGATGGAGACATACTGTACGGAGTGTCGTCAGCTGAACACGCCGATAACCTGCGCATGACCATGGGCGACGTGAAGTTTGCAGAAAAACGGGAGATCTCGGGTGACCTGGCCATGTTTCATGTGCTTGTCACAAACAGGAAGCTGGCAGGGAAGACCATTGAACAGGTTGGCATCTACAGGAGGTATGAAGCCAATATCACCCGTATATTCAGATCAGGCCTGGAGATACTTCCAACCCGTGACACCACCATTGAACTGGGTGATACCGTAAGAGTGGTGGGCAAGCGTGACCTGTTGCCCGATATACGTCAGGAACTTGGCAACTCCCTGATTGAGCTGGCACATCCGAATACCGTTCCCCTCTTCCTTGGGATTGTCCTTGGGATCCTGCTTGGAAGTATTCCTGTTTTCATTCCCGGTCTTCCGGCTCCGGTCAAGCTGGGCATGGCGGGCGGACCTCTGATCGTTGCACTGCTTTTCGGGTACAGGGGAAGGATCGGGAAGCTGGATTTTTATATGACTCCCGGCGCGAACATGATGCTGAGGGAACTGGGTATAATTCTTTTTCTGGCATGCGTGGGTCTTGGCTCGGGGGCCGAACTGGTCAAAACCCTGGTTAACGGCGGATATGTCTGGCTGCTTTACGGGGCTGCAATCACCTTTGTCCCTGTTGCGCTTGCAACCATTGCCGGAAGGTTCATGAAGATGAACTACCTCCAGCTTTGCGGCCTCGTCTCAGGGGCTATGACAGACCCTCCGGCCCTTGAATTTGCCAACAGCCTGGCTCCGGTGCATGCACAGTCTACCGCCTATGCTTCCGTATACCCGCTGACAATGTTCCTCAGGATAATCCTGGCCCAGACATTGCTGTTCCTGACCCTGTAACAGACAGCATTGCCAGTTTGGTAAAACTGGTACGGCGTTATACCTTTGCGCGGCTAAACAGACAGCAAAAATGGTAATGCGTACAATTATTGACAATATCAGGACTTATGTCCTGATGGCTTTTGGCCTGCTGATATTTTCGATTGCATGGACCGCCTTCCTGCTGCCTCACCAGATTTCAGGCAGCGGTGTATCCGGTCTTTCTGCAATCATTTTCTATGCTACCGGCATACCGATGGGCTACATCTACTTCGCAATAAACGTGGTGCTGATATTGGTGGGTCTGAAGATATTGGGAGCAAGCTTTGGCATCAAAACCATTTATGGGATACTCCTGGGAGCGGCGATGCTGTCAGTACTTCAGCCGCTCATTCCCGGCCCCGTGGTACAGGAGAAGTTCATGTCAGCCCTGATTGGAGGAGGTTTATGCGGAGTGGGGCTGGCAATAATATTCACCCAGGGGGGCAGTACGGGCGGAACGGACATTATTGCCATGATTGTGACCAAATACCGCAATATAAGCCTGGGAAGGGTTATTCTTTATTGTGATGTAGTCATTATAGGTTCGTCATATCTGATACTGACTGAAATGGAACCGATGCAGAGAGTGGAGACAATGGTATACGGTTTTGTTACGATGGCAATACAGGCTTATACCCTTGATACAATTCTTTCGGGTAACCGGCAATCAGTACAGGTGTTTATTTTCTCCAGGCATTTTGAACAGATAGCTGACCAGATAACCGGCAAGCTGCACCGCGGGGTGACGGTTATTGAGGGCACCGGATGGTACAGCAAGGAGAACCAGAAGGTAATAATCACTCTTGTCAGGAAGAATGAGGCCAGTGACCTGTACCGGATCATCAGGAGCATTGATGACAAGGCATTCATCACGGTGGCAAACGTAATGGGCGTTTATGGCAAGGGGTTCGAGCAGCTGAAGAGGTGAGACGCTCCGCCAGGGAAACCGGCAGGTTTTGCGGAACTGCATAAGTATGATCAGGCAATATCAGATTCTGTCACCAGGCTGCTCAGTTATCTTTTTTCTCCTTCTTGAGGAACGGTGAGATGATATCAAGCGGAACAGGGAAAATGATTGTAGAGCTGTGTTCTGATGCCACTTCGGTGAGTGTCTGAAGGAATCGCAGTTGCAATGTTGCCGGATTTATACTTATTATGTTGGCTGCGTCAGCTAACCGCTGACTCGCCTGAAATTCGCCTTCGGCATGGATGACTTTTGCACGCCGCTCCCTTTCGGCTTCGGCCTGCTTGGCCATCGCACGCTGCATTTCCTGTGGCAGGTCAATGTGCTTTACTTCAACATTCGAAACCTTTATTCCCCATGGTTCAGTCTGATGATCAATTATTTTAGCAAGCTCACGATTGATCTTCTCACGCTGCGACAACAGTTCATCCAGTTCCGATTGTCCCAGGATACTCCGCAATGTTGTCTGAGATAATTGAGAAGTGGCAAACAGGTAGTTCTCGACTTCAACGATAGCCTTTGTGGGTTGTATGACACGGAAATAAACCACAGCATTTACTTTTATCGAAACGTTGTCCTTGGTGATTACATCCTGTGTCGGGACATCCAGCACAACAGTTCTCAGGCTCACTTTCACCATCCTGTCTATCACCGGGATGAGGAGTATCAGGCCCGGACCCTTGGCTCCGGTCAACCTTCCCAGGCGGAAGATAACACCACGGTCATACTCACGCAAAACACGTATGGCACTTGCCAGTATGATCAACAGGAAAATAATTCCCGTTACCAGTAAAATTTGGCTTGTCTGCTCCATAATGCTCTCTTTTTTATTTGGGTTATTTCAATTTGCTGACTGTTAATTTAAGATTTGAAATCGCAGTGACAATAACTCTTGTTCCCTGGCTGATAAATCCATCCGGACTTTCTGCATGCCAGATCTCACCATGCACCCTTACCTGTCCTTCGGGGTCTAGATTGCTTATCGCCTCACCTTCCTCACCGATTATCCCTTCAGCTCCGGTTGTCGGTTTACGGATTTGTGCCCTGATTCCGAATCCTATTGCAAACACAAAGAAAGCAACGGTGAAAATGACAATCACCAGAATGACTTTCCAGGAAATCTTCATCACTTCCAGTGTCGAATCTGCATCTATCAACATTATTGATCCAAGTATTAATGATATGACTCCTCCAATAGTTAATAGTCCGTGGCTGACCACTTTGATTTCTGCAATAAACAAAATTATGGAAAGGATTATTAAAGCCAGGCCTGCATAGTTTACCGGGAGGGTATGCAATGAGTAGAAGGCAATGATCAGACAGATTGCCCCTGCCACACCGGGGAATATCGCACCTGGATTATAAAGTTCAAACATTATACCATATAGTCCTATCATAAGGAGGATGTATGCGATGTTCGGATCGCTAAGCAGATCAAGAAGTTTCTGTTTAAAATCCATTTCAACATCAATTTCCTCTGCGTTTTTGGTATCCAGTACTTTTTCGCCCGAAGGCAGGCTGATTTTTCTTCCGTCTATCTTATCAAGCAGATCCTCAACTGAGATTGCGATCAGATCAATGACATTTTCTTTTAGCGCTTCTGTTTCAGTAATCGACAGACTTTTCCTGACTGCATCTTCTGCCCACTTTACGTTTCTTGCCCGTTTTTCGCTGATTGTCCGGATAAACGCAGCAGCATCATTTGTGGCTTTTTCGTTCATGATGGAATCCTGTTCGCCCTGCAAGGTAACCGGATGTGCTGCACCGATGTTTGTCCCCGGCGCCATGGCGGCAATATGTCCGGCAAGTGTTATGAAAACACCTGCCGATGCTGACTGTGAGCCACCAGGATAAACGAACACAACCACAGGAACCTCCGAGTCAAGGATTTCAGATACGATTACCCGGGTTGATTTTAGCAATCCTCCCGGTGTATTTAGTTTAATGACAAGGCACTCAGCATTCGCTTCAAGTGCCTGTCGGATACCTGAAGATATGTATTCGGCAGTTGACGGATTGATTGTAGCATCAACCGAGATCACAAGCACCTTTCTTGATAAAGTATCTTCTCTTGTCTGCGATGATGCACCCTGGCCGAAGGCTACCAGTCCTATCAGTGCAATATGTAGTGCCAGGATCTTCATTACAGGCATATTAAAAGTGACTGTTTTACTATGTTCGTGACAAGGATCGAATTTTCACCGGTTGTATGTTTTATATATCAAAGTTACGAAAGAAATGGGCCGGGGTCCCTTATTATAATGATAAAACGCTAACGCATTGTATATCACATCTATTGTAAAATGACAAAGTCAATCCTCTTTCATTTTTGTAAAAGAGCAGCAGATCCTTAAGATCTGAGCACGAATGATTTCAACGAATTGATTAACAAACAGGTGAGTTAAATTTATTTGACTTCGGATTTTTGGTAGTGTAACTTTGGGAATAGAGGAAAAATATCCTCATACAATATGGAGCCCAAAACAAAAGCAATAATTCTGACAGTTGCTATTGTAATCTTTCTGTTGATTGCAGTTGTATATAAAATTAAGAGTGACAGGAAGAGAAAATCATTGTCACTCCCTTCTGACGATCCAGATAAAAATATTAATGTTTCCAGGAATGCTACGCAAGGTAAAAAACCAAATTTATGGGGAATTCCAAGTTGGGGACTTGCATTGCTGACTATGTTCGTGGCATTTATTGTTCTGATGGTTGTGGGTGAAATAGTTGCGGCAGTCTTAAGAATACCTGAAGATAATGCTGCTCCGGTCTTTTATATTCTTTATAACCTTTTAATTGCTTGTAGCTGTTTTTTCATAGTCAGGCTCGATCCAAAGAGTATCTGGTATGTACCAGTACTCAGTAACATCATCGGTATAATTTCTGCTATTATTGAGCCGAACTTCTGGATAGGTTCGCTCTGGATAGTTATTTGCAGCGGGTGGGTATTATCATTAATTGCCTCATTAACAGGATTTATTGCCGGGAAGAGAAAGACTAATGTTGGCAATCCTGAATCCTGATTTCCCAAACAAGCCAGCCCCGGACAGGGCCGGGCGATAAAAGCAAAGTCCTTTAAGTTCTGATTACTCAAATCCTCGTACTTTTCCGACAAAATCATTAAACATTAAGAAAGATCATTTGTTTCTGTATAAGGGTGATTTTCAGGCAAATTACGTATGCCTGTATGATTCTGAATCATAAAGGAATGTAGTTTGGGAAAATTAGTGCTACCTGATACTAACAGATGAAGTCATGGCAAAATATTTTGTGGAAGTTTCTCATAGCCCTGAGAGGGTTGAATGTCTCCGGACAATTCAGATTTTTCTTAGTTCAGGGTCTCATTTTCTTACCCATGCAGATTGGGGTTGTCTTGATGGTGAACATAAAGCCTGGTTCATCATAGATGTTGACAAAAAGGAAGATGCTCTTCAGATAGTACCTTCCTATTACAGGCGGAATACAAAAATCATAAAACTAAGCAGGTTCAACCTCCAGGAGGTTGAAAACATGCTTAATTATCACGGCACACAATAATCTGTGAAAGCCAGAAAACTGGACCGGGCGTGAAAAAAATGCCCGGTGTGCATTTTTAGCGAAGAGGACAGTTTGCAGGGTAGGCCGAGCCCTGCTGATAAAAAAGAAAGCCGGCTTTTGGCCGGCAGTGGTTGCTCCGTCAGGGCTCGAACCTGAACTTTTCTGATCCAGAGTCAGACGTGTTGCCAATTACACCACGGAGCAATGGAATGAGGGTGCAAATATATAAAAAATCCAACTTATTACTGAGACTTCAGGTTTTTTAAGTCTGAAAGTCTGAAAGTCTGAAAGTCTGAAAGTGTCTTTGTTATTTATTTTGTTTTGCCCAGGTATCCTTGAGCTGTACTGTACGGTTGAAAACCAGACTGTCAGGACGACTGTCGTTATCTACACAAAAATACCCGATCCTCTGGAACTGAAACTTATCCAGGGGCTTTGCATCAGCAAGTGAGGGTTCTACCCTGCAGCCCTTTACTATTGTAAGTGAGCCGGGATTGAGGAACTCACGCGGGTCGATATCCTTATGTCCTGACGGATCCTCATCGCTGAAGAGCCTGTCGTAGAGCCGCACCTCGGCATCAAGTGAATGTACGGCTGACACCCAGTGAAGGGTTCCCTTTACCTTGCGGTCGGCCTGCGGCCCGCCGCTACGGGTTTCCGGATCATAGGTGCAGTGGACCTCAGTCACCTCACCGTTATCATCTTTCACGAAACCGGTGCATTTTATTATATACGCCCCCTTCAGGCGAACCTCCCGGCCCGGCGCCAGGCGGAAGAACTTGTTCGGGGGATTCTCCATGAAATCATCCTTCTCTACATAGATCTCCCTGCTGAATGGAACAAGGCGCCTGCCTTGTGCCTCATCCTCCGGGTTGTTTTCTATCTCCATCTCCTCAACATTGTTCTCCGGATAGTTTGTGATAATTACCTTCAGCGGCCTGAGAACACCGAAAACGCGGGGGGCACGTTTGTTCAGGTCCTCCCTGATTGCATACTCAAGGAGTGATACATCATTGATGGCTTCCACCTTTGTGTAACCAATCAGATCAACAAAACGCCTGATTGACTCCGGGGTGTAGCCCCTCCGGCGCAGTCCGCACAACGTCGGCATACGCGGATCGTCCCATCCGCTGACTACACCATCCTTTACCAGTTCAAGAAGCTTGCGTTTGCTCATGACGGTATATGTGAGGTTCAGGCGGTTGAACTCTATCTGGCGGGGCCTGTAATCATCTGTCTTCAGCTGATCAATAAACCAGTCATAAAGTGGCCTGTGAACCTCAAACTCAAGGGTGCACAACGAGTGGGTGATACCCTCAAAGTAGTCGCTCTGCCCGTGGGCGAAGTCGTACATCGGGTAAACCTTCCATGTTGTGCCGGTGCGGTGATGCGGGGTTTTCAGAATACGGTAGATTATGGGATCACGCATATGCATGTTGGGTGATGCCATGTCAATCCTGGCCCTCAATACACGGCTTCCCTCCTCAAATTCACCCTCGTTCATCCTGTAGAACAGGTCGAGGTTTTCCACGACAGTGCGGTTGCGATAAGGACTTTCAGCACCCGGCTGGGTGGGGGTGCCTTTCTGATCCGAGATGGTTTCGGCACTCTGATCGTCCACATAGGCGAGGCCACGCTTAATCAGGGAGACAGCAAAATCCCACAACCTTCCAAAATAGTCCGAGGCATAGAATTCACGGTCTTCCCAGGTGAATCCCAGCCATTGAATGTCTTCCTTGATGGAATCAACATACTCCACATCCTCTTTTGTGGGGTTGGTGTCATCAAACCGCAGGTTGCACTTTCCGCCATATTTCTCGGCCATGCCGAAGTCGAGGCATATTGCCTTTGCATGCCCGATATGGAGGTATCCGTTCGGCTCGGGCGGGAATCGGGTATGGACACGACCGCCATTCTTCCCTTCACTCAGGTCCTTCTCGATGGCCTGCTCGATAAAATGCTGCGAATCAGGTCTGATTATCTCTTCCGGCTCTTTCATCTGCTTTATAAAATGGAACGTACAAAAATATAAGGAATTGAGGCACAAAATGCAGGAGTGGTACTTTTTTGACAAAGCTGCCGGTCAGCAGGTGTCACCGCGTGCCTCAGAATGCGATGATCATTCTCTGCCTCGCCGCAGGTTCAGCCTGCCGCTGCAGAAACCGCCATACCTGCTACCTTGAAACCTCCACGCTGACCCGGCCGATCCTTCCGCCCATCACCGGATTGAGTTTGGAAACCCTGACGGTTGCCTTGCGGATGCCTGACAGCTCACCGCACAGGGCATCAAGTATCCGGGTTGCAATGTGTTCAAGGAGGTTGGAAGTCTTTTCCATCTCCCTCTTGATAATAAGGTAGGCCGTCTGATAATTGAGCGTATCACGAAGCTCATCACTCTTCCCGGCTTTGTCAGTATCGGTCTCAATGGTCACGTCAACCATGAAATGACTCCCTACAATCTGTTCCTCGTGATAGTGCCCGTGAAAGGCATAAAACTCCATATCCTCTATCCTTATTACTCCCATGGTATTTCTTTTATTATCTAAACAGCATATAAACAGCGAGATACAAATAACCGCCCCGCATCCGGCAAAAAAACAGTTAATTTGTTTTGTTTATAATGTAAACCAGTTTATATCTGTATTGAACTATTTGTTTAAAAGCAAATGTAAAATTAACAAAAGCCATGGAAAATGAAGAAAAATTGATGACGGGAGAGGAGAGTCTCAGGGTCATCACTGACATGATCAGCAAGACGAGAGTGGGTATCACCCAGCCGAGCTTTCATCTCCTTTTATGGGGATGGCTGATTTTTGCCTGCAGCCTGTCGGAGTTCCTGCTCTGGAAGTATGCCTGCAGGGATGGTTATCGGTTATCTTATCCCGGGTTATCTACTCAGAAAAAGGGGCAGCCATGACACCTTTCAGGGAGCTTGATCCGCTGCTGCATTCGCAGCTGAGGCTGGCGATAATGTCAATTCTGATAAGTGTCGACAGCGCCGATTTCATCTATCTGCGGGAGAAGACCGAAGCGACAGCGGGAAATCTCAGTGTACAGATAGGCAAACTGAAGGAGGCGGGTTACATCTCGGTGAAGAAGAGTTTCGGCGAGAGTTACCCGCAGACGATGTGCCGCATCACCGAACTGGGGAGGAAGAAGTTTGCCGAATATGTGGCAGCGTTGAATGATTACCTCGGGCCAAAGGTCTGAAAGTCAGTCGTAAATCGCAAATCGCACATCGCACATCCATCTACTGCCTTGTTCCGAACCCCAGCCCCGGTTCCGGACCGATAGTCCAGAAGGGAGCCTTGTAAACAGGTCCGCCGCTGACCGGGCATTCCGAAGCATCAAATGACGGATCGAGGTCAATGAACTCAAAACCTCCGACACCGGCTGCAAAATGAACCGCACACCCCAGTGCCAGGTTGGTCTCGACCATGCAGCCGATCATGAGCTTAAGGTTGGCACTGCGCGCTACTGCAGCAATATCCAGAGCCTCTATTATGCATGACTTCATCAGCTTGATGTTGATTGCATCGGCGCAACCTGTTCTCACAACGTTGATGGCATCAGCACGGGTGAAGACAGATTCATCCGCCCCCACAAGGATCTCTGTGTTGTCACGCACATACTTCATCCCTGCCAGGTCATTCTTGTGAACCGGTTGTTCAAACATGACAGGGTAGATGCCATGATTCACCACCTCATTGATGAAGCGAAGCGCTGTTTTCGGCGAATAGCCCTGGTTTGCATCTATAAGAATTCCACAGTCAGGGGCGCCATCCCTTATAGCCAGCACCCTGTCTACATCTTCCTTCAGGCTGACACCAACCTTTGTCTTTATCACCCTGAATCCCTCCGCAGCCAGCTCTGCTGCCTCCTTTTTTGCCTGTTCAGCAGGTACAATAGCAATGGTGTAATCAGTCTCCACCCTGTTGTCTGTTCCTCCAAGGAACCTGTAGAACGGGATCTTCAGGCTCTTTGTATAGGCATCGAGCAGGGCCATCTCAATGGCACACCTTGCAACAGACTGTGCCCAGAAAGCACTCTTCAGAGTGTAGGCGATTGACCTGTAGTTGTTTATATCCTGGCCTACAATGAATTCCCTGCAGCTGTTCAGGGTGCCAAGGATAGTCTGCTGGTTTTCACCGCTGATTGTAATGATCGGAGCAGCTTCCCCGTAGCCCTCTAATCCGTTTTCAAGTACAACGGTTACAAGGGCATTGTCAAGATGAGTCATCACGCCAAGGGCGATAGGAAATGGTTCCATCTCAATGCTCAGGGGTTCCACGAACATCTTGCTGATCTTTAGGCCTGATATTCCTTCCTGTTTCCTGGAATTGTCTTTTCCGGCCGGAAATACCGATGCACCCAGTGCAGTTGCGGTGGCAAGTCCGCCTGCAGTCAGACCGCTTTGCCTGATAAATGATCTCCTTGTAGTCATTGCCTTATTCCTTTGATCCACTAATCTACAAAATCAGATCGGATATCCTGCAGGAATCGGGCAATGTTATTGATACCAACACTCTAGGGCCTCATGCTGTCCATTGCGCCCACCAGGAATACCAGCGGGGCGTTCCAGTTGATGGCTATCTCATTTGTAGAGTAGCTGCATTCCACATCCGAGTATGACTTTGCCGGGAAGGCTGACCTCTCAACAGGCGGCTGGCAGTCGTTCATCACCACGGAATTCGGTCCTCCTGCCAGAAAACCCGGTACAGGTTCCGGCACTTCGTCAGCACCTGATGGGCGGTGATGAATGTGCATTGGTGAAAGGGTACCGAACCCGGTTACGAAGCAGTACCCCGTCGGGTTGGTTCCCAGCAGCCAGTTCAGATCGGCCTGCAGGGAGGGTAAATACCTGTCGCTGCCGGTAAGTTTCATGGCAACGATCTTGATCATTGCCTGGTTGGCAACATCGGATGTGCTGCCCCATGCAAACCGGTCGAGGCTTATTCGATAAGGGCATTTTTCCGATTTCCCGGCCAGCTCGTCAGCATATGCGGTGAGCAGCGTGGCAGCAGCTTCTCTCAGCGCATCGAATGAGTCGTCCCTGCTCAGGGCCAGTGAGATCAGTCCGAGTGTTCCGGACTGGTTCCATGTGGGTGTCACCGCCCTGATACCTTCAAGGAATCCTTCTCCGGGAACCTTTGCATGTGCCAGTGCAGTTTCGGCTTGTGCCCAAAAGAGCTCATCGGAAAGGTTACCATCACCATAGGCGCCTGTGCTGACATCGTCAGGCTGCCTGTAGATCACATCAGGATGAGCTGATGCCCACTTCATTGCTTTGTCTGATGATTCAAGGCAGGTGGCGGCAAGTGCCCTGAGTTCCTCTGACGGATCATTGGCAAAGAGACGGTAAGCCATCGCCGTAACGGATGCAAAGTCAAGGGTGGCAGCAGTACTCTTCATTACAACATATCTCGGGCCGGTAGCCTCGTGCGGCATCACGAAACCGCCAAAAGCGAGATTGGTCAGCTTGTGGTAAACCCCGCCGTCTGCCGGATCCTGCATGGTGAGGTACCATCTCAGGTTCCAGAGCAGCTCATCAACCAGGTCGGGAATATCATTTCCGTTTTCGGGTATATTGAGTTCCAGTGACCTGCAATATTCAGGGAACATCTGGTAAAACAGAAGCAGGGTATAATTGGTGATGCTGCTGTTGACGATGTACTTGTTATAGTCGCCTGCGTCATACCATCCGCCGGGACTTGAGATGACTGTACCGGCCGGCCTGTTGGCCGAAGCAGCCGAAGCATGAATGATGACCGCAGTATCAGGATGACCGGCAGGGCGGGCCCATTTACCTCCGTATTCTTCCGTGATTGCAGTGCCTGAGCGGTTGAGGTAGTATGAGCGCACCGCACCGCGAGTGATCTCGTTGTATACATCATCCCCTATCCGGAAGGGGGCAGAGCAGACATCTGTTCCTTCCAGGCACATCCTGTATGTGCCCGGTGTGGTAAATGCCGAGAAATCTGCTGCACGGACAGTATCACCTGAGAGCTCCCAGTACAGTGGTTTGCCAGTCTCTGCGCTGAATACATTTCTTCCCGTTGAGAAGTCAATCAACTCGAAGATGTCAGCGTCGGCTCTCAGCAGAGCCACCTTTGTCGCACCCGGCAGATACCCAACCTGGTTCACAAGGATGGCATCGGTTGCCGGAGGAGCTTCAAGCCTCGCCCTGATAAGGGCATTGCTCCCGCAACCTGCCAGCATGATGGTCGCTGCTGCGACAGGTATTAAAACGGCTCTTCTGTGTATCATGATATTACATTATTATTTTAACGTCATGTTCTGTCCCTTCAGGAAACACGGGCAGGATGCAGGAATCAACCTTTCTGCCGTCAACAATAATCTCCCATACTCCCTTTGATTTCCGTTCCGGGTTAACTATTTCGATGTTGTATATCGCACCCCTGAACCTGCGTCTGACTATAAAACCGCCCCAGTCGGACGGGATGCAGGGATCAACGATCAACCCGTCATAGTCGGGACGAATTCCGAGTATGTACTGTGTTACAGCGTAATAGCACCATGCTGCAGCACCTGTCAGCCAGCTGTTCTTCGCCTCTCCGGGACGGAATGCATCCTTTCCTGCGATCATCTGTGAGTATACGTATGGTTCTGTTTTGTGCAGGTCACTGATATCCTCAAGATAGGCTGGTGTTATCCGGCTGTAGTAGTCAAATGCCCTGTGGCCGTTGCCGGTGATGGTCTCGGCGATGATGATCCACGGGTTGTTGTGGCAGAATACTCCTGCGTTCTCCTTGTATCCCTCGGGGTAGCTGGAGATCTCGCCAAGGTGGAGAAGGTACTTTGTGAAGGCGGGATTGTTGAGCACTATTCCGTACTCACAGGCCAGATACCTGTTCACCGAAGTCAACGCCTTAAGGGCCCTGCCGTCGTCGATGCCTATGCCAGCCATGATGCACATCCCCTGTGACTCAATGAAGATTTTCCCCTCTTCGTTCTCCCTGCTTCCAACCTTCCTTCCGTAGAAGTCATACGCCCTGAGGAACCACTCGCCGTCCCATCCGTGATCATTGATGGCTTTAACCATTCCTTCAATCTGTCCGGAGGCATCATCAGCCATCTGCGCTTCACCCCTGCGGTGGGCGATGGTAATAAATTCTGCCCCGTAGAGCACGAACATTGCGGCAATGAAGAGCGACTCCGCAACACCTCCCTTCTGGTTTTCTGTTGTCTGGAAGCTCTCATCGGGATTAGAGGAGAAACAGTTCAGGTTAAGGCAGTCGTTCCAGTCTGCACGTCCGATCAGCGGCAGACCATGAGGTCCCAGGTTGTCTGCCACGTGCATGAATGACCGGCGCAGATGCTCGAAGAGGCTTGCCGAATCATCAGGATTATTGTTGAATGGCACTGTTTCATCAAGTATTGACCAGTCGCCTGTCTCCTTAAGATATGTTGCCACCCCGAAGATGAGCCACAGAGGGTCATCGTTGAAGTTACCGCCAATCTCTGCATTGCCACGTTTGGTCAGCGGCTGGTACTGGTGGTATGCGCTGCCGTCAGGCAACTGTGTTGAGGCGATGTCAATAATCCTCGCGCGCGCCTGGGGTGCGATCATCTGTACATATCCGGCCAGATCCTGGTTGGAGTCGCGGAAGCCCATCCCGCGTCCAATGCCGGACTCAAAATAGGATGCGCTGCGCGAAAAATTATAAGTAGCCATGCACTGGTACGGGTTCCAGGTATTGACCATCCTTTCAAGCCGCGGGTCAGGATGGATGAGGGTCATCACCGAGAGATGCCTTTCCCAGTACTCCTTCAGCGCTGCGAATGCGGCATCAACCTTTTCCACGGAGTCGTACCTTCCGGTCATGGCACTGGCCCGGATCTTGTTTATGACTTTCGGAGCGATGAACTTTTCACCGTCAGGATTTTCTACATAGCCCAGTACGAAGACATATTCCTTCACCTCGCCCGGTTCAAGGTCAACAATGAGACAATGCGATGCCACCGGTGACCATCCGTGAGCGACGCTGTTCTGCGGCCGGCCTGCGAAGACCGTGTCAGGCCTGTCAAAACCATTGCTGAGCCCGAGAAATGTTTCGCGGTCAGTATCAAAACCTGCAACCGGCTGGTTGACCGAATAGAAAGCATAATGGTTGCGACGCTCGCGGTACTCCGTCTTGTGATAGATGACTCCTTCTTCTACCTCCACCTCTCCGGTGGAGAAGTTACGCTGGAAGTTTGTCTGGTCGTCATGTGCGTTCCACAGGCACCACTCCACGAATGAGAAGAGGCGGATACGTTTCGGAATCCTTCTGTTGTTTCGGAGAGTTATACGCTGCACCTCGCAGGTGTCGCCCAGGGGCACAAAGAAGAGCATATCTGCCCGCAGGCCGTTCTTCTCCGAACCTATCCGGGTGTAACCCATACCATGGTGGCAGGAGTAGTCCTCCACCTCAGCCTTCACCGGCTTCCAGCCGGGAGACCATACAGATCCGTTATCGTTGATATAGAAATATTTGCCTCCGTCATCCATCGGCACATTGTTGTACCTGTAGCGCGTGATACGGCGAAGACGCGCATCACGGTAGAAGCTGTAGCCCCCGGCAGTGTTTGAGATTATCGAGAAAAAGTCTTTGTTGCCCAGGTAGTTGATCCAGGGCCACGGTGTCCTGTAACTGGTGATTACATACTCCCTTGCGGTGTCATCAAAATATCCGAATTTCATTATCAGGTCAGTCTTAGAGTTTTTTTCATATGTCAGTTCAGGCCTTGCCGGAGACCGGATGCAGATGTCACCGCCGGGTCAGTCCTTAAGTTTATTCCACCAGGTGAATTTCAGGATGACTGTGGTAACGATCATTACGGCCACGGCCACGTAGAACTGTTTCCATTCCCTTATCACCAGAAAAACGGGGAAAGCCATCAGGGACAGCTGCCAGACGATACCCACAGCAATATTGAACATATCGCGCCAGAAATCCCTGTTCGGCCTGAAGGATGGATCCTCGGCAAGGACCATTTTCTCGACCGGTTTCCAGAATCCCCACGGGCGGACCTGCCTGTAGAACCTCTTCAGGGTCTCGTCGTCTTCCTTTTTGGTAAGAAGTGATCCCAGGATGCTTCCGATCAGTGAGATAAGGAAGATTGCCGGGAATGCGTTCATGCTGAAGTTCTCAGTCAGCGGCCAGTTCTGAAGCAGTTCAAGGTTCATTGCAGGCAGCAGGAGGGCAGCGGCAATGCCTGAGAGCATACCCCAGAAGTAACCGTAGCCGTTGAACCGCCACCAGTACCATTTCAGGAAGTTGGGAGCGGTATACCCGCCCCACAGTGCTGCGGTGATCCAGAGCACAACATCATTGATGGAGGTGACCAGGAAGCCCACAGCTATTCCAATCACCACTATCAGCAATGAGGCAGCATAGCTCATGCGCACATAGGTCTTCTCGCTGGCATGAGGATTGACGTACCGCTTGTAGATATCATTCACCAGGTATGCCGGGGCGGCGTTCACCGTTGCAGCGAAGTTGCTCATGAAGGCCGCAATGAGGCCCGCCAGAAGGAAGCCGAGGAGCCCTACAGGGACATATGTTGCAAGCACTTCAGGGAGAATGCTCTCGAAGTCAGGATTGGTGAGTGATCCGGTATAAAGCTTGTCGAAGTTCACCAGGGCCAGGATGGTCAGGCCTGCCACCATGAAGTAACGGGTGGGGTTGAGAACCACGCTAACAAGTGAACTCATTTTGGACGCCTCCTTTGGACTTTTGGTGGCAAGGATACGCTGCATGTCATAATTCGGCGCGGGCCCTGCTGCCGAGACAAGTATCCCCTTAAAAAGCATCATGACAAAGAAGAGTCCGAAGAGCTCATAACCGTCAGTCTTTATCCAGTCATTGAATGAATGCAGCTTCGGAGAGGCTGCGGAGGAAATGGTATGCCAGTCAAGGCCCGTCGTCCGGCCGAACCACATTGTCTTCCAGCCTTCAGGAATTACCGAATTGAGCGCGTCCGGGGAGATCTGGCTGATGGCAATGATTCCTACTGCTATGGATGCTATTGTCAGTATTCCGTACTGTATGACTTCAGTGATGACCACGCTGAACATACCGCCTTTGACCACGTAAAAGGTGGTTATAGCCATGAGGATGAGTGCATAGAGGTTGACGTTCACCTGGGGGTGAGTGGCCAGGTACTCGGGATTTGAAACAATTGGCGGAAGGAATGCTGCCACAAACTTGCCTATCCCCTTGAAACCGTAGGACAGGAACCCGATAACGCTGACGATGGCAAATATCACCACTATAATGTGTGACAGGTTTGACGCCCTGCCTTCACCAAAGCGTGTCTTAATCCACTCGGCACCGGTCATTACATTGGATCGCCTGAGCCAGGCTGAGAGGAACACCATGAGGACGATCTGGTTGAAGACCGGCCATAGCCAGGGTATCCAGAGGCTCTTAAGGCCGTAGACCGAGAGCCAGTAGACAAGAAGCATTGTTCCGGCTATGTCAAACATTCCTGAGGCGTTGGAGACACCCAGGAAATACCAGGGAAGAGTATTACCGCCCAGAAAGTAGGACTGTATGTTTTTCGATGCCCTCTTTGAGACCCAGTTGCCGATGAAGATGGTGGCCAGGAGATACAGGAGCACAATACCCAGGTCAATTATATGCAGGTTCATAGTATTGGTGGTTAGTTGGGTTATTTTTCAGATAATGAATGAAATGCGTCCCTTTCTTGTTTTTTCGTACACCTCCCTGCTGAAGAGGTAATACTGGGCGGGTTTATGCGGCACTCCCTGCTGTTTCTTCTTTAACGGTATGACGTAATGCATCTGTGCCACCTTTTTCCTGAAGTTTCTCTTGTCAAAGGATGTTCCCAGGAGGGCTTCATAGAGTTTCTGGAGCTGTGACAGCGTGAAGTAATCAGGCAGCAACTCGAAGGCAATGGGCTCAACCTTCACCTTTCGCTGCAGGGCCTCAAGCGCCTTGTAAAAAAGGAATTTATGGTCAAAAGCCATCTCCATGTCTGTTATCATGGAGACAGGGAACCAGGAGACATCCCGGTCCTTCAATGTAAGTGTCACCTTGGTGTTGTCAATAAGCGCCAGGTAACCTACCGTAACAACGCGGTCAGCAAATCCCTGGTTGATGTAGTCAAGCCACATTTTATCCTTGGGGGAGGAGACTCGGTCAAGCTGGCCAAACGCCCCGAACTGCTCGAGAAAAATATTGTCAAGCCCGGTCAGCCCTTTCAGTATCCTTGTGGCTGCGCTGTCAAGATCCTCATCCTCGAAAATATGGTACCCTGCAAGGGTATGGTCGAGGATGAGCACCTTTCCGCTCTTTTCGTCCACCATCTCTCTTTTGACAAGAAGGACATTTAGTTTTTCAAAGTCGAAACCGAACACCACACAGTCTACAGAGATGTTGGGAACAATCTTGTGGGATATCATTTTATTATACCAGTGAAGTTATAAAATGACTTAGTGTACAATGTAAGAATTCAAAGATATTTTAAAATTCCAGTATAATCAATACGATTGAAAAAAAAGAGCGTACGAAAATCTCCGGATGGATGTGGTAGGAGTATCTATTAATATGGTATAAGAACGATTTCCGCAGTTATTACGTGAAGTAATAAAACCTGCCGCCCCTGACTTACCAGTGAATATTTCAGAGCATGGTGTATATTGTACACCAAGAAAAGCCCGTTTTGCCTTTTTAGAAGCAGGACTAATCAAATATTTACTATAAAGAGACAAAAAAGTATCAGTGCTGCCCTGACAAGATGCTTTAACTTTAAAAACCTAAAACTGTACAGCTATGCAAAACAAACTCTTAAGACTAACATTTCTTATTTGTCTGGCAGCTGTAATGTCAACAACGATGCTTTTCGCGCAGCAGAGAACTGTTACGGGTAAGGTGGTTGATGACAACAATGCTGCTCTGCCCGGAGCCTCGGTAGTGGTTAAGGGCACGACAATAGGGACTGCTACTGATCTCAACGGGAATTTCTCCCTGCAGGTACCTTCTGATGCCACCACCCTTGTGATCACATTCATCGGAATGGATCCAAAGGAGGTGCCCGTCACTGCAGGGCCCATAAACGTCACAATGACGATGTCTGCTGAAGAAGTTGATGCGGTTGTTGTGATCGGATACGGAACGATAAGGAGATCAGAAGTGACATCTGCAATTGCTTCCGTCAAGACGGAGGAGATCAGGGACCTTGTTGTTACCGGTGTTGACCAGGCTCTTCAGGGCAAGGTTGCCGGCCTGCAGGTCATGAACAACAGCGGTCAGCCCGGCGGTGGTGTCTCGGTAAGGGTAAGAGGTATCACCTCCATCAACAGCAATGACCCGCTCATCGTTATTGATGGTGTTCCCTTTACTGACAACAATGTTGAAAACACAGGATATGACGGTCTTGGTGGCTCTGACGGACAGACACAGAACAGCTTCCTGGCAACGCTGAACCCGAATGACATTGAATCAATTGATGTGCTTAAGGATGCATCGGCTCAGGCTATCTACGGGTCACAAGCCGCCAACGGTGTTATCCTTATCACCACCAAGAAGGGAAAAGCAGGTGACGGAAAGGTCACCTATGATTTTTCCTATGGCATCCAGCAGGTGGGCAGGACTCTTGACGTGATGAACCTCCGCGAATTTGCCGAGTACCAGAACAGCGTGATTGCAGAGCTGGGTGCCGGCTACACACCCACCGAGGAATTTGCCGATCCGTCACTGCTTGGTGAAGGTACCGACTGGCAGGATGCAATATTCCGCCAGGGATACACCATGGATCACCAGCTGGGCATCTCCGGAGGGAAGGAGAATACTAGCTATTACTTCTCCGCCGGTTACTATGATCAGAAAGGTATACTGATCGGGTCAGACTTCAAGCGTTACTCAACCCGGTTTAACCTTGACAGCCAGGTCAAGAAATGGCTGAGGGCAGGGGTAAGCTCGAACATCACCAGGAGCATCCAGAACGTTACCCTGGCAGATGCTGCAGAAAGTACAATATGGTGGTCAACACTTCAGAATCCCCTCATCCCGGTCAAAAACCTTGACGGCACATGGGCCGGCAACTATACGGTGGGAGGCTACACCTACACTGCAGACAACCCTGTTGCAACAAGCAGCAGCCGTGGTAACAAGGGTGTCAACAGCCAGATATTCGGGAACATTTATGCTGACGTAATCTTCTTCGAGGGACTGTCTCTCAGGAATGAATTCTCATACCAGATAGGCCTTCAGAACAACATGGCATTCCAGTATGAGGCCAACATAGGAACACGCTCCCTTCAGGCACAGCTCTATGACAGCCGGAACAACTCCTATTATTATGCTGTAAGGAACTACCTTAACTACGACAAGACCTTCGGAAAGCACAAGCTGGCTTTCACCGGCGGACATGAAGCACAGTACTCTTACTGGGAGGCCTTGGGAGGCAAGAAGGTTGATCTGCAGAACAATATCCTCGATATGAACGCAGGCGGTACTGACAAACTCACCTGGGACCTCACAGGAGGCAAAGGAGACTGGGCAATGGAGTCATATTTCGTCAGAGGCAATTACACCTTTGATGAGCGTTTTTCAATTTCGCTCAGTTACAGGGGTGACAAGTCATCAAACTTCGGCCCGAACAATAAGTGGGGCTTCTTCCCCGGTGCATCACTCGGATGGACGGTCACAAACGAGAAATTCGCTGCCAACTGGGCCAATGTAATGAACTACATGAAGATAAGACTTGGCGCAGGTGCGGTGGGTAACCAGAACCTGCCTGACGGAGCTCCGAACCCGCCTTACACCTCGAACGTCAACTTCTGGCCCGGCCCGGTGGGATTCGGACAGGTGGGCACGGCATCAACCAACTTCATCGCTGGCATTGCCAACCCTGACCTTGGATGGGAATCAGTTATCACTTATAACGGAGGCATTGACTTCGGCTTTATCAACGGAAGGATTGACCTGACTGTTGACCTGTACAAGAAGGTCACCTCCAACATGCTTCTCTTCAGTACAGGTCCTGCCCTCCTGGGTATAGGTGATGCCTGGAATGACCTTAAGGCTCCAATCGGCAACGTCGGCCAGATGACCAACACCGGTATTGACATAAGCCTGGTTACACGTAACATCTCGAAGCCAAACTTTTCATGGAACACCTCGCTGGTCTTCTCGCACTACAAGAACGTTCTTGACAAACTCATCAATGAGTCATCATCAATAGACGGCAAGTTATATTATGACCGCGCTCATATCACCCATACCGTTCCAGGTTATGCAGTGGGAACCTTCTGGGGTCTTAAGACTGACGGTCTGTTCCGTACCGAAGCTGAACTTACCGCTTCCTACCCGCAGTTCAATTCAGATGTTGCGCCGAATGAAACCTGGCTTGGGGATATTAGATTCAAGGATATCAACGGGGACAAGAAAATTGACTCCGAGGATCTTACCTTCATTGGCAGCCCGATACCTGATTTCACATTCGGGTTCACAAACAACTTCCGTTACAGGGATCTCGATCTTTCGGTGTTCCTCCAGGGAAGCTACGGTGCTGAAATCTTCAACTTCATGAAGTGGCAGCTCGAGAGCATGAATAACGTCTATTACAACCAGTCAACAACAGTAATTGACCGTTATACTGCCACAAATAAGGACGGAGCCCTTCCGAGGTTTACCAATACAAACACAAACAACACATACATGTCGGACCGTTATGTTGAAGACGGCTCCTTCCTCCGTGTCCAGAACATAACCCTCGGGTACAGGCTCCCCGGAACTGTGATCAACAGGGTGAAGATGAACAACCTGAGACTGTTCGTTACGGTTCAGAACCTCCACACTTTCACTAAATATACCGGCTATGATCCTGAGGTTGGTTCGTACAACAACAGCATCAGGCTGATGAACGTTGATGCAGGTCACTATCCCAACCCGCGCACATTCCTTGGCGGTGTAAGTGTTGAGTTTTAATGACTTTAATTATATGATCATGAAAAGCAGATTTATATATTTCATTGCAATTCTGGCCGCAACACTGGCATCATGCAGTGAGTCGTTCACCGACCGCCCGTCGCTTTCAGGTGCAACGGTGAGCAACTACTACAACACTGCCGATGAGGTGAGGGCAGCCACGAGCACAATCTATTCGGGACTGGCATGGTCAGGTTATGAAGCCCGTGCCCTCGACTGCATTGGTGAGATAATGTCAGGCAACGAGCACACCTGGAATGGTGATGACACTCCCTTCCAGCAGATGACCGTTTCCGCCACATCGGTACGACTGAGCGATTCCTGGAAGGCCTTCTACAAGGTCAACGGATGGACAAGTGCACTGATGGCTACCCTCGAGCAGAAAAAAGCTGACGGAGGTGATGCCGCAATACTGGATCCTGCAATAGCCGAATGCCATTTCCTCAGAGGAACGGTTTACTTTTATCTTGCACGCATCTTCGGGCACGTGCCCATCGTAACTGATCCCGGTGCAATAGCGCTTACCGGCAATTTCAACATCCCGCGTTACTTACAGGAAGATGTGCTGCGCTTTGCCCTCGAGGAACTGCAACTTGCAGAGGCAGGACTTCCCGAAACCGATGTCCCCGGCAGGGTGACCAAGTATTCGGCAAAGGGGATGATGGCAAAGCTTTATCTCTATCAGAAAGATTATGCAAATGCGAAGGCAAAGGCATGGGAGGTGATGGAGTCAGGTCAGTATGACCTCTTTTCTGATTACCGTGCCATGTTCAACTCGAGCGCCAACAACAACAATATTGAGACACTCTTTGCCGTCCAGCATCAGTGTACAATGAACCCCTGGGGATCGGGCAACCAGCTCAATCCTGACCGCGGTCCCTCAATCCTGCAGACTGATGAAGCAAGCATGTGGGAGCTATACAGACCCTCGCTTGATCTCAGGGCTGCATATGAGCCCAATGACAAGAGGCGCGCCGGTTCTATGATGGAACACGGATGGACCATGCCCAACTGGAAGCCGCAGAAACTTCCACAGGCTGATGGTTCATTCACAGCTGACGATGCAGCTTACAATGAGTTCATGAAAAACGGCTTCAGGTATGATACTATTCAGGATGCCAAACAGGGAGGCCTACTTAACGGAACCCGTTCAACAATTGCAAAGTATGTTGTAGGTCCGGGTCAGAAGTATGGCGGAGAACAGGTCATCGGCATGAACACGGGCATCAACTTCATGATGCTGCGTTATGCTGACATACTCCTTATCTATGCTGAGGCAACCCTGGGAGATGCAGCATCAACCAGTGACGGAACCGCACTTGAAGCATTCAACAAGGTACGCCTGCGTGCCGGACTCCCCGTAAAAGAGGTTCTGACTCTTGATGATATCATGAAGGAACGTCGTGTTGAGTTCGCCTTCGAAGGTGATTACTGGTTTGACATTACCCGGCAGGGCTTCGCAAAAGCCAAACAGATCATTGAAGCGCAAAACAGAGGCACCATTCCCGACAACGCGTACCATGTGGAAAACTTTACTGAGGATAAGATGTTCCTTCCGATCCCCGCATCGGAGGTTCTTCAGGATCCTTTGCTTAACGAAGATCCGGAACCCTATTACACAAAATAGATGATACCTGACATGAAAAAGATAATAAGCAATACATTATCGGCATTATTGCTGCTGCTCGTAACGGGAGCCGCAGGAATGGTGTTCCAGGCATGCGAGGGCAATGAGGAAGATATGCCGATGCCTGAAATCTTCTACATCCGCAAGGCAGACCCGGCTAAGTCCGACTCACTTGTGGCCCATGCATTCATGGGAGACAACATAGTCATCATAGGGAGGAACCTTGGCAATGTTGACGAGGTCTGGTTCAATGACCAGAAGGCTGGGCTGAACCCCAACCTGGTCACACCAACCACGATCATCGTTTCAGTACCTCAGGTGATCCCTTCAACAGTTACCAACTACATGTACCTGATCAACATGAACAAGAAGGATACGCTGATGTATTCTTTCGGTGTTGACGTTCCTGCTCCGGTGGTTGACAGGATGGTCTGTGAGTACGTTGCTGACGGTGAGACGTCTGTGATCAAAGGCAATTACTTTGTTGATGATCCGGCCTCACCCCTTACAGTGCTCTTCCCTGGCAACATACCTGGGACTGTCGTAAGTTCAACTATTGATGAGATCCAGGTGACTGTGCCCACAGGAGTGGGACCGGGACAGATAGAGGTAAAAACCCTTTACGGCAAAACCAGGTCGCGGTTCTTCTTCCGTGATGACAGGAACATCATCCTGAACTTTGATGACCTGACAGCTGCCGGCGGATGGCGTTCGGGAGTCATAGGCAATTCCGATCCTGCAGGCATTTCCGGTAACTATGTCAGGTTTTCGGGTGCACTTGCTGCCTCAGGATCATGGAATGAGGACGGCTTCAGCTTCAATCTATGGCCCCAGGCCAATGGCAGGCCCGATGTGCCCATATACACAGGTGACCTTAAAGATGCCGAGATCAAGTTTGAGATTAATGTTGTAGAACCATGGGAGTCAAGTGCACTGCAGATGATCTTTACCCCATATTCCACAACCGGAACGAACAGCTATATTGGTGACGGGTCCTATCCGAGGGGTGTATGGAATCCCTGGAAGGAGACTGGCACCTTCAAGACCGACGGCTGGGTCACAGTTTCATACCCGATGTCAGAATTCAACTATAGCGGAGACGGTTCAGTAAGCGCCAATAAGCTTACACCTGACATGATGCGTGGCCTTACGTTCTTTGTCTGGAATGGAGGCGTGACAGGCAAGGACTGCAATCCACACATCTGCATAGACAACATACGCGTTGTCCCGAAGTAACATCAACCGAAAAAAGAATTGCGATGCATAAGATTCAAATAAAATTCCGCAACTGGGCGCTGCTCTTCGCGACAATCTGCGTGGTGGGTGCCGGTCTTCTGGTGACCTCATGCGAGGGGAAGGAAGAGGAAGAGACCAAGGTGGTTCTCCAGAGCTTCGGACCAATGCCGATAGCCAGGGGAGCTGAACTGAAATTCATCGGGCTGAACCTTGACAAGGTGACGGCAGTGATACTGCCTGACAATCTCACCATTTCTTCATTTACAAAGAAGGAAGCCCGCCTGCTGACACTTACTGTTCCACAGGAAGCCGTACCAGGTTATGTGGTGCTGAAAACTCCTGATGGTGATATTACCACAAAGACCCAAATCGGCTTTTCGGAGCCCATCACCATCGCCGGCTTCACCCCCGCAACAGTCAAAGCGGGCGACGAGCTGACAATCACGGGTGATTACCTGAACCTCGTGGAGGAAGTGATTCTCACTGACCGTGTCACTTTGACAGCGGATGACTTCATAACCCATAGCCGCACCGAGATAAAACTGGTTGTTCCAGCTGAAGCACAGACCGGTAAGATCGCCGTCTCAAACGGCGCTGAAGATCCAATAATAGTCTACTCAGCAGCAGCACTTACAGTAACCCTGCCTGCCTTTACATCTGTAACTCCGAATCCCGTCAAGGCCGGTACCAATCTTACTATCGCCGGTACCAATCTTGACCTGGTACTCTCCGTCAAGCTTGGCGGCGGAAAGGTGATTGAAACTGCTGACTTCGGATCACACACCGCCACCCAGATCGTTGTTGAAGTCCCGGAAGATACAAAGGACGGTAAGGTGATCATGGTTCCTGCCTCAGGTGTTGAGGTGAGCACGGCAACCGACCTGGTAATGGTTGTCCCGACTGTCTCCGTCGCCCCCGTAACGCTGAAAAACGGACAGGATATAACAGTAACCGGCACGAACCTTGACCTGGTTGACCATGTCATCTTCGGCGGCAACAAGCAGGGAACCATCAAGGAAGGCGGAACCGCCACCCAGATACTTGTTACCGTTCCCGATGATGCTGTTGACGGTGTTGTGACCTTTGTTACAAAAGCTGACAAGGAGATCACCGGGCCCAACCTGACGATGATAGTCCCGGCATTCTCTTCATTCAGCCCCACATTGTCAAAGGCTAACTCTACAATCACCCTTGCAGGTACTGACCTTGACCTGGTGACAAAGGTTGTTTTCACCGGTGGCCTGGAAGGTACCATCGGAACAAGAACAGAAACCTCTCTGGCCGTTACAGTCCCTGTCGGGGCCAAGACCGGCAAGATTACAATCGTTACCATTAACAGTACGCAGGTTGTTTCTGCTATAGATTTCACTCTTCTTGCCAATCTTCCGACGTTCAGCTCGTTCACCGAGTTACGTGGTGAGCCGGGCAAGATACTGACGATCAATGGCACCAATATGCTTCTCGTCAAGGAACTCATATTCCCGGGAGACAAGAAAGCAACTGCTTACGGATCAAAGACAGATACACGAATCGAAGTGTATGTGCCTGAAGATGTCACCTTTGGTACCGGAACAATAAGGCTGGTGACCTATGAAGGTGAAGAAGGATTCTTCCCTGAGCTTTACTTTGGAGGAACTGATCCGGTACTGGACCAGACATTCTGCTTCTTTGACTTCAACAATACGGGTAAAGACTCCTGGTGGGGCAATGCCATAGGAAGCGGCGTACTTATTGATCCGGCCAGCTCAGCAGACGGCACGCCATACTGGAATATCAACGGAATGGGTGGCACCGGATGGTGGGACGGTCTCTTCTTCCGTAACGCCAGCAATAACTATGTAACTACCGGGGTGGATGTCAACACCTGGGCAGTAAGGTTTGATATCAATGTCCGCGAAACAATCTCGGAGGGTGACCTCAGGATCAGGCTGGGAAGCTACTACTATCACTTCCAGCCATGGAACGGTGTTGCCGGAGGATTTAAGACCACCGGATGGATCACTGTTACATGTCCGTTGACCGGATTCAAGTCAGAAGGAGGAGAAGCTATTCCTGATGCCGCTCTCGGCGGAACTGAATTCGGAATGATATGGAGCCATGGTGTTTCTGTGAAAGTCAACATGGGAATTGATAATGTTCGCTTTGAACCGATGAACTAATTTGATATTCCCGTGAGCCTGAAACAAAGGGTATCTCAGATTTTATCATTAAATTGAGATACCCTTTGTCATTAAAAACAGGGTAACTGATTTACATGATGGCATTTATCCTCAGATTGCCGGCATTCATAGTCTTACTTGGCTTATGCCCGGAGACGGGATTCGCCCAGGGTACGAAGTATGAAGCTGAGGGCGGTACACTGACGGGAACCGTTTCCGTGCAGAATACAGTTGCTGGTTTTTCCGGCTCCGGCTATGTGGGCAGGTTTGAGAATGACGGAGACAAGGTATCTGTTGCCTTCTCACTTGCACAGGAAGGATACTATAACCTGTACTTCGGTTATGCAAGCCCCTATGGTGACAAAAAGAACTTTGTCACAGTCAATGGTAACAGCGCAGAGGCCTCTTTCCCGGCTTCAGCCACCTTCACTGAAACTGGTTTTGGAAGGGTATGGCTGGGTTCCGGGCTCAATACTATTTCGCTTACAAAGAGCTGGGGCTGGTTCCTGCTTGATTATTTCCGAATTGAACCCGATACGGAGCCAGGGGTCACTGTTCAGCTTCCTTATAAGCTCTCAACCCCGTCGCCTAATCGCGAGACACGCATGCTCTGGAGCTACCTTATGGACAGCTTCACTCAAAAGATTCATTCAGGCGCCATGAGTCTCAATGCAAAGGAGGAGACAGAATGGCTCTTTCAGCAGGTCGGTAAATACCCTGCACTCATCGGCCTTGACTTCATGAACCTTACCCGAAACTATGACTGGTATGATAAGTCAGTGGTTGTCACCGAGGCCGGAAACTGGTACAATCGCAATGGCCTTGTTGCCATCTGCTGGCACTGGCGTGATCCGTCAAGGGCCACAGATGAGTTTTATACCTCAGGCACATCTTTTGACATTTCAAAAATCACACAGACCACCTCGGCCGAATACCAGGCGATGCTGAGTGATATCGACATCATTGCCGGCTATCTGAAGAAGCTGAACAATGAAAAGATTCCCGTCCTCTTCAGGCCTCTTCATGAAGCCTCCGGCAGATGGTTCTGGTGGGGCGCCAAAGGCCCGGAACCGTGTAAGGCGCTGTGGCGGCTCATGTTTGACCGCCTGGTTAACTATCACGGACTTAAGAACCTGATATGGATCTGGACAACCGATGCCGCTCCTGACAACCTTGACTGGTATCCCGGTGATGAATATGTAGATATACTCGGTGCTGACATCTATGCCGCCGACGGCGACTTCAGCTCACAACTGCTCACCTATAACGCAATCAAGGAAAAATTTGGTGGCAGGAAACTCATCACGCTTAGTGAGAACGGCCCTGTGCCTGATCCTGACAGGCTGACAGAAGACAGGGCACACTGGTCGTGGTTCATGCCATGGTACGGCTCCTACATCCGTGACGGGATCAAGAATCCATTGACCCACTGGCAGAAGATTATGGCACATGATTATGTAGTGACCCTTGACGAGATGCCGGACCTTAAGAACTACCCTCTGAGTGACGGGAAAGACTACAGCGAGTACCAGCAGGGCTTTTTCATGGCCGGATGGAAGCCCCGGACTGCCGTTGTGCCTGACTACACTGATGTGCCAGCACCTGCAGACCCGGTTACCCTAGCCATTACTGTTGACTGCTCTGATACTGTCACACTGGTATCACCGTATCTCTTCGGTGACAATGCCAATCTCTGGACAGGCCCGATGTCAGACAATGCTATGCTGATGAAGAATATTAAAAACCGCGACCAGGGGGTTATGCGCGGGCCGGGAGGAAGCACCTCCGATGCCTTCTTCTGGAAGCACAGCAGCAATCAGAGGCCGCCCGACGTGCCGGAGACCCTTCTCAATGACCCGTCAAACACCAGCTGGCCGTGGTACGGTCAGAGGGCGGAGAACTGGACCATGCACGTTGATTCTTTCTATAGTATCCTCAGCAAGGCAGGTCTCACAGGGATGCTCACCGTTAATTATGGGTACGCCAGGTACGGCACCAGCGATAACCCGGTGGCACAGGCCGCCCATATGGCAGCTGACTGGGTCCGCTACGACAAGGGCAGGACAAAGTTCTGGGAGATCGGGAACGAGGTGTACGGAAGCTGGGAGGCAGGCTACCGCATTGACCGCTCACTCAATAAGGACGGGCAGCCGGAATACATTACACCACAACTTTACGGACAGCACTGCCGGGTTTTCATTGACTCAATGAGGGCTGCAGCCGCAGAGACCGGCTACGATATCCGGATTGGTGTGGTTATGGTGGAAGCCTCCTCAACCCACTCGTCGTGGAATACCGGTGTGGCGACCCGGGTGGGTGACATTGCCGACTTCTATGTTGTCCACAGTTACTACACCCCGTGGAACACGAACTCTGACGTGGCAACTGTACTGAATTCCTACAAAAATACAGAAGGGTATAAAAACTATGTCTGGAATACCGTTGCTGCCGCAGGAATGCAGCAACTGCCGGTGGCACTGACTGAATACAATATCTTTGCTGTCGGATCAAACCAGGCGGTCTCGCACGTCAACGGTATGCAGGCAGTGCTCGCCACCGGGGAGATGATCAGGACAGGCTATGGTGCTGCTTGCCGCTGGGACCTAGCCAACGGCTGGGATAACGGGAATGATCATGGAATGTACTCATATAATGAGCCTTCTATTCCTGATTACACACCTCACCCGGCATTTTACCATCTCTATTACATGCGCCGGCATACCGGTGATGTACTGCTGAGATCAACTATTACCGGAGCTTCCGGGGTGGTTATAACACCCACTGCTTTCAGCTCTGGGCATATCGGAGCATCTCTTGTTAATACCACGAAGTCACGCAGGGTGGTTCGCCTTAACCTGAAAGATTACGGCGTTGGCGACCGATATTACACCTATACCCTGACAGGGACGGAAGGGCAGGACTTCTCCAGGAAGGTTTTCATTAACGGCATTGGAGGTACACTTGAAGCGGGAGGGCCTGAAAGCTATGAAACAATAAGGGCGGATGCGGTTGTCACTGGCGATGAAATCAGGATAAACCTTCCTCCCCTCTCAGTTGTCTGCCTGCTGGTCGAACCGGGCTCAAGGCAACTGGCCATCAACAACGAAGTAACATCCATCGACCCGGTAAGGTCTGATGATACTGTCACAATCTGGCCTAACCCCTCTGAAGGAAACTTCACCGTCACGGGCATGCCTGATCATGTCAGCAGAATTGAGATTTACAACCTTGGCGGAGATCTGCTGCTGAGTAAGGAAACAGGGCGTGGAAACCTGGAGATTAAATTGAGTACAGGCCTGGCTCCGGGCATTTACCTGGTAACTTTACACGGAGATAATTACACTGTAACAAGGAAATTGGTAATCAAATAATAACCCGATATGAAAATGAGACGATCATTGGCTGCACTGTTTACAGCAACGGCACTCATCGCCGCCCTGGGGAGCCAGTCGTGCTCCACGACACCATGCGAACGGACTGATTACGGTGTGATCATACGGCTGAACGGAAAGTCTGACCATCCCGGTCAGACCGTGAGACTTGTCGTAATAAATGAAAGGATAATAAGGGTTTCTGCAATTCCTTCAGGTGAATTTCCGGAAACAGCCAGCCTCATGGCAATTGAGCAGCCTGATAATGATATGGATTTTACAATTGAGGAGGGAGACGGGCATGTCACCATCAATACCTCATTGCTCAGCGCCAGGGTGTCATTGAAGACCGGAGAGGTCTCCTTTACCGATAATGACGGCACACTCTTCCTCTCGGAACAGGAGGGCGGTGGCAGGAGCTTCATGCCTGTCATGGTTATGGGTGAAAAAGGGTACACGGTCAGGCAGCAGTTTGAGTCTTATCCGGATGAAGCCATTTATGGCCTGGGAGCAAACCAGACATCCTTCATGAATCTGAAAGGGAAAGACGCCGACCTCTTCCAGTACAACACACAGGCGGTGGTTCCATTCATTATCTCGAACCGCAACTACGGGATCCTGTGGGACAATAACTCCAGGACAAAATATGGTGACATCCGTGACTGGAACGAGCTCTCATCCCTGAAATTGTTTGGCAGTCAGGGTGCTGAAGGAGGCCTGACTGCTGTTTACGCCGACAGGAAGACAGGAAAGAAGGTTTTCACTACCCGGAACGAAAGGGAGATAAACTACCAGTTCATACCAGACCTTGTAAAGTTTCCTGAAGGATTTAACCTTGGTGACGGCAAGGTGACCTGGGAGGGGGAGTTTGAGGCTGACACATCAGGTGTATTTAAGTTCATGTTCAACTCGGCAGGCTATGCCAGGCTCTGGATTGACGGCAAGTTGCTTTTTGACCGCTGGCGCCAGTGCTGGAACGCCTCAACGAACTTCTTTACGCTGAACATTGAAAAGGGCAGACATTATCCCCTGAAGATAGAATGGATCCCTGACGGGGGTGAGTCTTACATTGCTCTCAGGTACCTTACCCCTCAGGATGCTGATGAACAGCAACGGATCTCGTTCTGGTCGGAGGTGGCTGACCAGATCGATTACTATTTCATCAGCGGAGCCAGTATGGACGAGGTCATCAGCGGTTACCGCACGGTCACCGGAAAGGCTCCCGTAATGCCTAAATGGGCTATGGGATTCTGGCAGAGCCGCCAGCGCTATACAAACCAGGAGGAGTTGCTTGGCGTTGTCAGGGAGTACAGGAAGCGGGACATACCTTTGGACAACATAGTGCTTGACTGGCAATACTGGCCTATAGACAAATGGGGTGATCACCAGTTTGATACCTCCCGGTTCCCTGATCCTGACGGGATGATCAGGACACTGCATAATGACCTGAACGCCAGAATTATGATCTCGGTATGGCCGAAATACTATGTCGGCACCGAAAACTACGAGGCCATGAAGAGCAAGGGTTATCTCTACATGCATAACGTTGAGAAGGAGCGTAAGGACTGGATCGGATACCTCTCCACCTTTTACGACGCATTCAATGCCGATGCACGGGCAGCATTCTGGGATCAGATCAATACCGCACTCTACAGCAAGGGCATAGATGCATGGTGGCTTGACGCCACTGAGCCCGATATCACATCCAACCTTCCCATGGATGAACGTAAGGCAATGATGAGCCCCACAGCCCTCGGATCGGCAGACAGGTTCTTCAATGCCTACTCCCTCGTGCAGGCCCAGGGGGTCTTTGAGGGCCAGAAGGCCACCGACCCGGAGAACAGGGTGTTCATCCTCACCCGTTCAGCCTTTGCGGGCCTGCAGCGTTATTCTGCAGCTAACTGGAGCGGGGACATTGCTGCCAGGTGGCATGACATGGCTGCACAGATCCCCTGCGGACTGAACTTCTCGATGTCAGGTATCCCCTGGTGGACTATGGATATTGGAGGCTTTTCCGTAGAAAGCCGCTACCACAATCCCTCCCCGGCTGACCTTGAGGAGTGGCGCGAGCTGATGACCAGGTGGCATCAGTACGGGACATTTGTGCCTCTCTTCCGCTCGCACGGCGAATTCCCCTACAGGGAGATGTACCACACTGCCCCTGAAACTCATATAGCCTATAAGACCATGGTTGATTATAACCATCTGAGGTACAGACTTATACCTTACATTTACTCACTCGCGGGACAGGCGTGGCTCAATGACTACACAATAATGAGAGGCCTGACGATGGATTTCAGCCTTGATACAGCCGTGTTTGACATCGCCGACCAGTATATGTTCGGCCCTTCACTTATGGTTAACCCGGTTACGGAGTATAAGGCACGGTTGCGTAAAGTATATCTGCCCTTTGCGTATGACTGGTATGATATGCGCACCGGAGAGCATCACACCGGAGGGACGGTGGTGGAAGCAGAGGCTCCCTATGAATGGATGCCTCTGTTCGCCAGGGAAGGATCGGTCATCCCGACCGGGCCTGACATTCAGTATGCTGACGAGAGGGAGGCCGAACCCCTTACATTATGGGTCTATGCCGGGGCCGACGGAAGCTTCACTCTGTATGAGGATGAGGGTGACAACTATAATTATGAGGAGGGGGCATATACCCTTATCCCCTTCACATGGACCGAGGCTGACCGCACCCTGACCATCGGAAAGAGAGAAGGAGAATACCAGGGTATGCTTCATGAACGGACCATAAATGTCATAATGGTATCAGAAAATAAGGCTGTGAAGCTCGACTTCGGGAGGGTCCCTGACAAATCAATTATATATTCAGGAGAGGAAATAAAAGTTAAGTTTGAGTAATTTATGATGTTGAGTTACAACTGAGATAAACAGTTTAATTGATTATGGGAATAAAGAAAGTCATCATTGTCATGGCAGTAATGTTGCTTCTTTCGGCAACTGCCATGGCACAGAGCATTGTGCCTGCGGAGTGGAAATTTCTTACAGGTGACAAGCCTGAATATATTGACTCTGCGAAGAATGAATATTGGTGGAAGGATATCTCCCCGCTGACCGTGTGGGAGAAACAGGGCTTTCAGGGTTATGATGGTTTCGCCTGGTACAGGGTGAAGGTTGTCGTCCCGGCTTCGATGAAAAAGAATGCGAAGAAGTATAACGGACTGATGCTGAACCTGGGGAAGATTGATGATGCTGATGAGACCTTTTTTAATGGCCATAAGGTAGGGGCAACAGGCAAGATGCCCCCTGACTATGCCGGAGCATATGATGTGTCACGCACATACCTCATACCTCCTGATTATGTAAACTGGGGAGGGAAGAATACAATCGCAATCCGTGTTTATGACGCCGGAGGCGACGGTGGCCTGTATGGCGGTCCGGCCGAGCTGACCAACCGGGGCAATCCTGACCTGCTCACCCTGGGAACTCTGTTCGAACAGGAGGATATGGTCCTTAAGGGATTACCTGACACAGAGATCATTACATCGGTTAAGAATGAGTTCACAAAGAGTTACAGGGGCTCTCTTACACTTAAGATTGTCACTGACTTTGGCGAACAGTTTTATGACGGTTACAGCGAGGTGGCAGTTAAGAGAATGAGCACAGGATACTTTCCGTTCCAGTTGAAAAACCTTAAGCCCGGATTCTACAAGGCTACGCTCGCCCTGCATAGTAAGATGGGCAACAAGACATACAACTTCAATTTCGGGTATGAACCTGAAAAGATTGAGTCACCGGCTGATTCGCAGCCTGATTTTGCAGAGTTCTGGCAGAGGGCTAAGGCGGAGCTTGCTGGTGTTGACCCTCAATATAAGCTGATCCGGATCGACAGTCTCTGCACTGAGAAGCAGAATGTTTTTCTGGTGGAGATGCGCTCGCTTGGCAATGCCCTCATCAGAGGCTGGTACCGCGTGCCTGTCAAGCCCGGCCGCTATCCTGCCATCATGCAGGTACCCGGTTACAGTTCAGCGGAGGTACCATCATATGTAAACTATGGTGATGAAATAATCGGATTAGCCCTGAACATCAGGGGGCATGGCAACAGCATAGACGATGTGAATCCGGGCTTTCCTGGATATATCCTCACAAACCTGGGAGACAAGGAAAAGTATATCTACAGGGGAGCCTACATGGATTGTGTCAGGGGAATAGATTTTCTATGTTCAAGGCCTGAGGTTGATGCCTCGCGCATTGCTGTCGAGGGAGCCAGCCAGGGCGGAGCCCTCACATTCGCCACCGCAGCGCTGGCAAATGACAGGATTGCAGTGTGTGCGCCGCAGGTGCCGTTTCTGTCTGACTTCAGGGATTACTTCAGGGTGGCAAACTGGCCAGGCAATGAGTTTATTGAACTTGTTGAAAACAAAAAAGCCCTGACGTGGGACCAGGTTTATTATACCCTCAGCTACTTCGATATTAAAAACCTCGCGCCGATGATCAAGGCGCCATTGATAATGGGTTCAGGACTGATGGATGAAGTATGTCCGCCGCATTTCAACTTTGCCGCCTACAACCTTGTAACTTCTGAAAAGAAATATATCGTTTACCCGTATGCCGGCCACGGCCTCCCGGATCACTTCTATCAGGCGAAAATGAACTGGATCAGGACAAAGCTTGGTTTGAACTAAAAACATTACTATTATGGAGGGAAGAAAAAAACTTTCAGGACTGCTTGTATCGGTCGCAGTTCTTATTTTGGTGTATGGGTGCTCACAGCCCGTGCCTCGTACCCACACCAGCTTCAACGAGGGCTGGAAGTTTACACTTGGTGATGCTTCTGAAGCCTCACAACCCGGATTTGACGACAGCAGATGGCGAACCCTTGACCTGCCTCACGACTGGAGCATTGAGGGCGAATTCAGCGAGACACATCCTGCATCGCCCGGTGGGGGCGCCCTGCCGGGAGGAGTGGGATGGTACCGTAAGACCTTCAGGGTAAGCCCCGCAGACAAGGAGCGGATGACTTACATCTCTTTCGACGGTGTCTACCGTAACAGCGAGGTCTGGATCAACGGAAACTATCTTGGCAAACGGCCCTACGGCTACAGCTCGTTCAGGTATGACCTTACCCCGTGGCTTAGGTATGGTGAGGAGGACAATGTCATTGCTGTCAGGGTTGACAACTCCGCTCAGCCTAACTCAAGGTGGTACTCAGGGTCCGGTATCTACCGTAACGTATGGCTGACAACCACTGAAAAGATTGCTGTTGACCAGTGGGGCACTTTTATCACCACTCCTGAGGTGAGCAGTGAAGCTGCTCTGCTGAGGGTGACCACACAGATAAGGAACAGCACAGGCTCGAAGGCTGATATAAGGCTGGAAACAACCGTTTATGACTCTGATAACAGGCGTGTGGTCAGGACGGAATCAGACCAGGTGGAAGTTCCCGTTTCGGGTACCGCGGTGACACAGGAACTGACGGTCAGAAATCCTCGACTCTGGTCTGTTGATGATCCGCAGCTTTACAGGGTGGTAACCACCATACGTTCAGGCCAGCTTCTTGCTGACACATATGAGACCATTACAGGTATCAGGTCATTTGAGTTTGACCGGGAAAGAGGATTTATCCTCAACGGTGAACATGTCGTTATTAAAGGGGTGTGCAATCATCATGACCTCGGCTGTCTTGGTGCTGCTGTCAACACCCGCGCTATGGAGAGGCAACTGGATATACTCAGGGAGATGGGGTGTAACGGAATACGTACGTCACACAACCCTCCTGCACCGGAACTCCTTGACCTGTGTGACAGGATGGGGTTCATCGTTATGGATGAAGCCTTTGATATCTGGAAGGTTGCAAAAACTGATTATGACTATCACCTCGATTTTGATGAATGGCACAGAAGGGATATCGAGACCATGGTCCTGCGCGACCGCAATCACCCGTCGGTCTTCGTTTGGAGCATCGGCAACGAAGTGATGGAGCAGTGGGGGAGGGATGGCAGCGGAGAGGCCATTGCCACCGAACTTGCAGGGATTGTGAGGTCACTGGACGACACCAGACCTGTGACAGCGGCATGCAATGACCCTGTCCCTGATAACCCTGTTATCGCATCCGGAGCTCTTGACCTGATAGGGTTCAACTACCGCGACACACTGTGGACACGCTTCCCGATGGCCTTCCCGGAAGGCAAATTCATTGGTACCGAGACAACCTCTGCACTGGCTACACGAGGCAGCTATGACATGCCGTCAGAAATCATAAGACGCTGGCCGGCACGTTGGGATCAGCCGTTCAAAGAAAGCAATCCTGACCAGACCTGCTCGGCTTATGACAACTGCTCGGCACCGTGGGGCACCACCCACCGCGACAGTTGGAGACTGATAAGGGACAATGCTTTCCTCTCCGGTATGTATATCTGGACAGGTTTTGACTATCTGGGTGAGCCTACACCATACTGGTGGCCGGCACGAAGCTCCTACTTCGGCATTATTGATCTTGCCGGTTTCCCTAAGGATGTCTACTGGTTCTACCAGAGCGAGTGGACTGATAAGGATGTGCTGCATATCTTCCCGCACTGGAACTGGAACCCGGGCCAGGCGGTTGATGTGTGGGCATTCACCAATTGTGATGAGGTGGAGCTGTTCCTCAACGGCAATTCACTTGGCCGGCAAAGCAAGAGCCGCGATGACTTCAACCTCGTGTGGAAGGTGCAGTTCGAAGAGGGCACCCTCCTTGGTGTGGGATACAGGAACGGAAGTGAGGTGATGAGAAGCGAGATTCGTACTGCCGGAGAGCCTGCCACCCTTCAGCTTTCGCCCGACAGGGCAGAAATAAAGGCTGACGGATCAGATCTGTCATTCATTACCGTGACAGTGGCTGACAAGGAGAACAATCCCTTGCCGCATGCCGGTAACATGATCAACTTTTCAATTGAGGGTCCGGGCACCATTGCCGGCGTTGACAATGGAAGTCAGACAAGCATGGAGCCCTTTAAGGCAGACTACAGGAAAGCATTTAACGGCAGGTGCCTGGTGGTGGTGAAGGCAGGAAAGGAGAAGGGAACGATAAAGCTCACCGCCTCATCGGAAGGACTGCCAGATGCAACCCTGACACTGAGGGCCAGGTAAAAATTACTTTCCTCCCTGTAAACACAGGCGGGAGGTCAGATAAATACCCTCATCCCCTCATCGTAGCTCTCACGCAGCTCGCGGGGGGTGCAACCTTTCTTCTTACGGAAGATGCGGTTGAAGTTGGAGATGTTGTTGAAGCCACATGAGTAGGCTATTTCTGCTATTGTCTTGGTGGTGGCAATCAGCATTCTTGAGGCGTGACCCAGTCGTACCTCTGTGACACAGTCAATAAAGGTCATACCGGTACGTAGTTTGAAGAAACGGCTGAAGGCTGACTCTGTCATGCTGGCTATCCTGGCAGCCTCGTTAAGGCTTATCTGCTTGTCAAAGGAACAGTGAATGAACTCCATTACTTTCTCTATCCGCCTGCTGCTGTAATTGAACACTTCAGTATCACTGAATCCTGAATCAGAGCATACACGGTAGTCACGTGAGATTGAGAGATCATGAAGAATGCTCATCAGCTCAAGCACTGAATCAAAACCCTGCTTTTTGCCGAGGCTGACAATGCGGGGTTCCAGCCTGGCAGTCGTCTCCGGCGGGAAGATTATGCCACGCAGTGACCTGCGAAGCATGTTACGGATGAAATTAAGCTGGTTTTTCTGGAGAAACTTCTCATCGAAGAAATCCTTATGGAACTGGATAGTGACCTCTTCCACCTGGTTGGGTGCAAAGCCTGTCCCGAACCAGCCGTGCGGCAACCCGGGCCCGATGAGAGCCAGCTCCAGGTTGCCTATCTCCTCCACATGGTCGCCGATGATGCGTCTGGCTCCCTTTGCATTCTTTATAAAATTGAGCTCAATCTCATCATGATAGTGAAGGGGAAAGTCAAATTCCGACTTCGCCCGGTAGAAGTAGGTGAAGCAGTCAGACTGGGTAAGAGGAGTAATCTCTCTCAGTATGTTGTCATGCATGGCCGGATTAATGTAGGATAGTCAGTTCAAAGATATAAAAGAAGTGTTAATATAATATGTTATTATTACCTGACATCAGCTTATTGCAACAATCAGTAAATAAAGGATTAAAAGTCGGTTCCATGCCGTCCGGACATCGTGTTCCGGGAAGTGACGGGTAAAAATGTATCGGAATACTGCATGTTTTATGTTATCACACTGGAGATAATGGCATTAAAGTATCACTATTTACAGGAATGGTATTACCAGTCAGCGGTGGTGATTGCTTAATTTTGATTATGATCGTATGTTAACGCATGACAGGAAAGGTATTTACAGGGCTGCTGCTGATAATTATCCTCGCAGGCTGCGGAAGTAGTCAGAAATATGATTATGTAACAGTTGAGGACGGTATATTCAGGTTAGCCGGAGAACCATATTATTTTATCGGAGCCAATTACTGGTACGGGGCAATACTTGGATCTGAGGGACAGTACGGTGACCGCGGGCGACTGCTCCGGGAACTGGACCATATGAAAAGCATAGGAATAACCAACCTTCGGGTAATGGTCGGGCCTGAAGGTCCTGACAATGAGCCTTTCAGGGTTACACCGGCGCTGCAGGATGCCCCGGGTGAATACAGCGTGGAGATGCTTGACGGGCTCGACTTCCTCCTGGCTGAGATGGGCAAACGGGGGATGCATGCCATCCTCTTCCTCAACAACGCCTGGGACTGGAGCGGGGGCTTTTCTCAGTATCTGAGCTGGAACGGTTATGGCCCCATACCCAACCCCAATCTGCCGCCCAACACCTGGCCTCAGTTCATGGCCTTCTCCGGGCAGTTCAACACCTGCGAGCCCTGTATCAGCCAGTTCGTGGAGTTCATACGTTTTATCACCGGACGGACAAATATCTATACCGGGCTGAAGTACATCGACGACCCTGCAATCATGACATGGGAGATAGCCAATGAACCCAGGGCTTTTTCTGATGAGAACATCCCCGCTTTCGAGGCGATGATTGCCCGCATTGCTGCCTTGTTGCAGGAGCTGGACGGCAATCACCTGGTTACTACCGGCACCGAAGGCCGTCACGGCTGCGAACAGAAGATGGAGGTATTTGAACGGATCCATGCCGACCCGAATATAGATTACCTGGTGATGCATATCTGGCCCAAGAACTGGGGCTGGCTTGACATTGCAGATATTGCCGGCACCCTGGATTCATCGGTGGTGAAAACCAACCGGTATATCAATGACCATCTTGAAGTGGCCGGGCGGTTAAATAAGCCTATAGTACTTGAGGAGTTCGGGCTTCCGCGGGATCTTCATGGATTCTCGCCTGATGAGCCGACTGTTGCCCGTGATACCTATTATGCCAACGCCTTTGGACAGGTGCTTGACCATGCCGGCAAACTGGGTCCTCTGGCAGGATGCAACATCTGGGCATATGCCGGTGAGGGAAGAGCTGCAGAGGGACGTATTCACTGGCTGCCCGGTGATGACTACCTTGGTGATCCGCCACAGGAGGAGCAGGGCCTTAACTCCGTGTTTAACACCGACTCTGCTGTGGACCTGATTTCTGATTTCAGCCGGCGTCTGTCAATACTCATAAAAAAATAATCCCGAAATGAGAAAGTTATTGTCAGTGACCGCTACGATTCTGATAGTGACATCATGCAACACAGGAGAGGGCAGGAGAACTGGCCCTGCTGACAGATCAGCCACACCGGAGACGGCTTCAATGCTCGCAGGGATGCACAGGGCTGCCGGTGAAGGTATAATGTTCGGTCACCAGGATGATCTCTCTTACGGGATCGGTTGGATCTATCCCGCTGGTGAATCAGATGTAAAAAGAGTAACGGGAGATTACCCGGCCGTTTACGGCATGGACCTCGGCGACATAGAACACAGGTCTGCGGTGAACCTCGATTCGGTCCCATTCAGGGATATGAAAACCTTTGTGCAACAGGTATGGGAACGGGGAGGTGTGATCACCTTCAGCTGGCACGTTGATAACCCGCTTACCGGCAGCAATTCCTGGGATATCTCCTCGGACCGGGTGGTGGCTTCGGTGCTGCCCGGAGGTGAAAAGCACGAAGAGTTCAGAGCCTGGCTTGACAACCTGGCTGAGTTTCTTTCATCACTCAGGGATGATCAGGGTGCTGCAATTCCGTTAATCTTCCGCCCCTGGCATGAACATACCGGCAGCTGGTTCTGGTGGGGACAGAATCTCTGCACCACCGAGGAGTTTATCTCTCTGTGGAGATTCACATTCGATTACCTGTGCGGAGAGAAGAACCTTCATAACCTGCTCTTCGCTTATTCCAGCGGGGGTGATATCGATAGCATCGGACAGTATCTTGAGCGATACCCGGGGGATGATTATGTTGACCTCATGGGCTTTGATTATTACCAGATGCCTGATGCCGGCAACAGTTCATTCAGGGAGAATGTGAGCAGGGTGCTGGGCATTGTCACTGAAGCCGCTGTCGCTCATGGGAAGCTGGCTGCACTGACTGAAGCCGGATATGAAGGCATACCCGATTCATCGTGGTGGACCAATGCATTCTGGCCGGCGATAGAGAATCACCGCATATCATACGCCCTGGTATGGCGCAATGCACACAACAGGCCGGGACATTTCTATGCACCCTGGCCGGGACATGCAAGTGAGCAGGATTTTGTTACTTTTTATGATCTTAAGGAAACACTCTTCCAAAGTGAAGTGACGGCCCTCAGCATTTACAAACAGGAATAACTTTTTAACCAGATGGATAATTTTAAGTCGCGTCTTGCAATGCTCAAAGAGGAGCATGAGGCACTCGTAACACGGCGTAATCATAAAGCCGGAACCGGGAACGGCATCTTTGACAGGTATGCATATCCCGTGCTTACAGGCGCCCATGCACCTCTGGAATGGAGGTACGACCTCAATCCTGCCACCAATCCCTACCTGATGGAGCGATTCGGCATAAACGCCGCATTCAATGCAGGGGCAATGAAATTCAACGGTAAATATGTTCTGGCTGTAAGGGTGGAAGGGTACGACAGAAAATCGTTCATCGCCATTGCCGAGAGTCCGAACGGTATTGACAACTTCCGTTTCCGTGACTTTCCTGTCACCATGCCTGAAACGGAAGATCCGGACATAAATGTGTATGATATGAGGCTGATACATCATGAGGATGGCTGGATATACGGTATCTTCTGCAGTGAACGGAAGGATCCGAATGCTGCCCCGGGTGATCTCTCGGCTGCCGTCGCCGCTGCCGGCATCGCCCGCACGCATGACCTGGTGACATGGGAACGACTACCTGACCTGGTCTCCGTAAGCCAGCAACGTAACGTGGTTCTTCACCCTGAGTTTGTGAAAGGCATGTATGCCCTCTACACCCGCCCGCAGGACAGCTTCATCGATGCCGGGAGCGGAGGAGGGATTGGCTGGGCGCTGGTCAGGGATATAACCCGTGCGGAGATAGCGCCGGGCGACGAGAAGATCATCAACTTCAGGCACTATCATACCATAAAGGAAATGAAGAATGGCGAAGGACCTCACCCTGTAAAAACACCTGCCGGGTGGCTTCACCTGGCACACGGGGTGAGAGGATGTGCTGCCGGATTGCGGTATGTGCTCTACCTCTACATGACTGCACTTGATGACCCTGCCAGGGTGATAGCTGAGCCGGGAGGCTATTTCATGGCCCCGGTGGAGGAAGAGCGTATAGGCGACGTCTCAAACGTCCTCTTCTCTAACGGGTGGATAGCCGATGACGACGGAACGGTATATATCTACTATGCATCATCAGACACAAGGATGCATGTAGCGGTATCATCTGTTGACAGGCTTGTTGATTACTGCATGAACACACCTGCTGACAGGTTTCGCTCTGCGGAATCGGTAAAGACGCTGAACTCAATTATTGCCCGGAACAGAGAATACATGGCAGGGAAATAGAGCACACCGCCGCGGAAATTAATCATATCCTGTCAATGAAAAATAAAACTCCAAAGCCCCTGGCGGAGATGAAGGCCGCCGCCCTGGAAGAACTGGTGAACAATATATTGCCTTATTGGATAAGGAAAATGCCTGACCCGGACGCCGGCGGATTTTACGGCCGGATTAACGGAATGGATAACGTCGTTGCCGGCGCACCAAAGGGAGGCATACTGAATGCCCGCATCCTGTGGAGCTTCTCGGCAGCATATCTGAAGCTCCGCGACCCGGTCTGCCTGGAAATGGCCGCACAGGCGCGCGATTATGTCTTCCATTATTTCTTCGATGAGAAACACGGTGGCACATACTGGTGCCTGAAGAGCAACGGTGAGCCGCTGCATACCAAAAAGCAGATTTATTCACAGGCCTTCTTCATCTATGCACTGAGCACATACCACATGGCCACCGGCGACAGGGAGTCGCTTGACAGGGCTATTGCTCTTTACAGGTTGATTGAGGAGCACAGCTTTGACCGTAAGCGTGGCGGTTACTTCGAGGCTTTTAACCGTGAGTGGGGTGAGATGGCTGACCTCCGCCTCAGCGGGAAGGACGCCAATGAGAAGAAGACGATGAATACGCATCTTCATGTTCTTGAGGCATATACAGCTCTTTACGGGGTATGGCCTGACCCGGGACTGAAGCAGCAGCTTGCAGCGCTGGTGAAGATATTTGCAGAGAGGATTGTTGATCCTGTAACCTTCCATCTGAATCTCTTCTTTGACGAGGAGTGGAACTGTCGCTCAACAATCGTCTCATACGGCCATGACATTGAGGCCTCGTGGCTTCTGTGCAAGGCAGCTGAAGCTCTGGGTAAGGCTGACACAATAAAGGGACTGGCGCTGAAGATTGCCTCTGCAGCACATGAGGGACTGGCCGGGGATGGCAGCCTGTTCTATGAGAGGGATGATGCTGCCGGCCACTTCGACCGCGACAGGCACTGGTGGGTGCAGTCGGAGGCAGTGGTAGGATTCCTCAATGCCTGGCAGCTTAGCGGCGACAGCAGCTGGCTGGAACTTGCCTCTGATGCACTTGACTACATCATGGAAAACATTTCTGACCGTGTCAACGGCGAATGGCACTGGAGCGTCCGCGCCGACGGCACTGTCAACTGCGAAGATGACAAAGCCGGCTTCTGGAAATGCCCCTACCATAATAGCAGAATGTGCCTGGAGGTTCTGGCCAGGCAGTAGCCAATTGGCAATAGGCACTAGAGCTGGCAACACTTGCCCGTAAGGCATACAGCATGTACAGTTCTTTATGCGCTCCGCGCAACACTTGCCCGTAGGGCATTAAGAATTGTAGTACAGGGAGCCCCCACCCCCTCGTCCCCCATCTCTTTTGTCCTGCAATTAAATTTCCTGTACTACATCCATCGTTCCCCATTTTTTGCTTAACTTCGTAATAATCTATCTAATGAAAGGGCTTAAAACATGATTTACTGGATTATTGCTTTAGCTGTCATCTTGATTTTCTTATGGGGTGTCAGGATTGTCAGACCTACTCATCGTGCTCTGATTGAGCGCCTTGGAAAGTATCATCATTTTGGCGGACCAGGATTCCACTGGATTATCCCGGTGATTGACAAGTTATACCGTGTCAATGTGACCGAGCAGATGGTTGATGCGGAGCCGCAGGAGATCATCACCAATGATAACCTGAATGCCAGTGTTGATGCGCAGGTTTATTTCAGGGTGAAGGCTGATGAGGAGAGCGTCAAGGGGTCAATTTACAATGTTGCCAACTTCAAGTGGCAGATTGTCAACCTGGCACGTACCACCCTGCGTAACATTATCGGGACCATGACTTTAAAGTCGGCCAACAGTGAGCGTGGCAAGATCAATGCCGAGCTCTACAACACATTGCACACCGAGACGAAGGGGTGGGGTATTGAGATCGTCCGCACTGAGCTGAAGCAGATTGATCCTCCCAAGGATGTTCAGGAAACGATGAACAAGGTTGTCAAAGCTGAGAATGAAAAGATTGCAGCCGTTGATATGGCTTCAGCCACCGAGACCGTTGCTGACGGTGTGAAGAGGGCTAAGATCAAGGAAGCAGAAGGGTTGAAACAGGCCAAGATCCTTCAGGCCGAGGGAGAGGCTGAGGCTATCAGGCTTGTAAATGAGGCAGCAGAAAAGTATTTCATTGGCAATGCACAGATTCTCAGGAAGCTGCAGGCGCTGGAGACATCGTTGCAGGCGAATACCAAGATTGTGGTGCCAACGGGCAGTGACCTGGTGAATGTGATAGGAGAGATGGCGGGCGTTGCACCGTTGCCGGGCAAGAAGTAGTTATTCATAATTTTTTATTATTTTTGCACCCGCGTTAGTCGTTTGTCCGCCAGTTGGCGGATAGGCATCGACTGGAAATCAGGGTCGGTTGGCCGAGTGGCTAGGCATCGGTCTGCAAAACCGGGTACGGCGGTTCGAATCCGCCACCGACCTCTGGAAAATCCCCCCTGAGCGAAGCTAAGGAGGGATTTTTTGTGTGTGCCCGGCATGGGCGATAACTATAGGGTGAGAGTCCCGAACGCGCCTTGAC